>ERZ827043.398-NODE-398-length-56337-cov-9.995292_pt1 | contig 56337 bp, 48 predicted proteins | sample MGYA00519923_ERZ827043 | MGnify/ENA primary metagenome ERZ827043 (study PRJEB31778, sample SAMEA3449251) | human gut metagenome | biome: human gut; feature: human-associated habitat; material: faeces | place: United Kingdom | collected 2010/2012 ... | reverse complement strand
AACTTCATATCTTGTGTTATACTATTCATGAGAGATAGGCTTCCTTTCTGATTTGTATTTGTGTGGTAACTTTATTTTATCAGATTTTTGCCTATCTCTCTTTTCTTTTTTCTTAATTTTGTCCAATATCTATTGTAGCACTACATCCTAACTCCTCACTTTACTCGCTTTACCGCTTGACGAAACCACTGTAAAGTAGTATAATATAAGAAATGCTGCTTATGCAAATTCTTTTACGGAGGTCCTTTATATGGAGAAAAAACCGTTTTATATCACTACCCCGATATATTACCCTTCCGGTAATCCTCATATCGGTCACTGCTACACCACTGTTGCCTGCGATTCTATTGCCAGATACAGACGTATGCAGGGCTATGATGTCATGTTCCTCACAGGCACTGACGAGCATGGTCTGAAAATCGAACAGAAGGCTGCTGAAAAGGGTGTTACACCTAAGGAATATGTTGATGAGGTAGTCAAGACTTTCAAAAAGCTTTGGAGCTACATGAACATCAGCTATGACAGATACATCAGAACTACTGACGATTATCACATTGAAACTGTTCAGAAGATCTTCAAGGCTCTTTATGACAAGGGCTACATTTACAAGGGCGAATACAAGGGCAAATACTGCACGCCTTGTGAGAGCTTCTGGACTGAGTCACAGCTTGACGAGAATGGCTGTTGTCCAGAGTGTCACAGAGAGGTAACAGAGGCTAAGGAGGAGGCTTACTTCTTCAAGATGTCGTCATTTGCTGAGAGGATAGAGAAGCTTCTCACTGAGACAGATTATCTCCAGCCAAAGACAAGAGCCACTGAGCTTGTAAACAACTTTATTAAGCCCGGTCTTGAGGATCTTTGTGTATCGAGAACCACTTTCAAGTGGGGTATTCCTGTTACATTTGATGACAAGCACGTTGTTTACGTTTGGATAGACGCACTTTCTAACTATATTTCTGCACTTGGTTTCTGGAACGAGCAGTACAATGATTTTGACAAGTTCTGGCCTGCTGACGTTCACATGGTAGCAAAGGATATTATGAGATTCCACGCTATCATTTGGCCTGCAATGCTTATGGCACTTGATCTTCCACTGCCTAAGCATCTTGCTGTACATGGCTGGATAACATTCAACGGACAGAAGATGTCCAAGTCTTTGGGCAACGTTGTTGACCCGTTCATTCTTGGCGAGAGATATGGTGCTGACGCTATCAGATACCACATTCTTCGTGAAATGGCTTTGGGTGCAGACAGCTCATTCTCAAATGAGATAATGATAAACAGAATAAACTCTGACCTTGCAAATGGTCTTGGCAATCTTGTTTCAAGAACTGTAGCTATGGTTGACAAATATTTTGGCGGCACGCTTCCTGCTGACAGAGAGGCCGGCGATTTTGACGCTGAGCTTATTGCTGAGGCTAAGGGACTTGTTGCAAAGGTAGACGAGTTCATGGACAAGACTCAGATAAACAATGCTTTGGCTGAGATATTCAAGGTAGTATCCAGGGCTAACAAGTACATTGACGAGACAGCTCCATGGGTACTTGGCAAGGACGAGAGCAAAAAGGCAAGACTTGCGACAGTTCTTTACAACCTGCTTGAAACTATCAGGATAGTATCCACACTTCTTAGCAACTTTATGCCTACAACAATGCCAAAGGTATGGGAGCAGATAGGTGCGGCTGAGAGCGACATCACATACGAGAACGCTGGCAAGTTTGGTGTACTTCCTGCTGACGTTACAGTTCACAGGGGTGAGATCATCTTCCCAAGAATTGACGTTGACAAGGAGATAGAGGAGCTTAACAAGATAATAGGCAGCAATGCAGAGCCTGAGGAAAAGGCTGACGATGGATTTGAGCCTGCGCCTATAGCTGACGAGATAACCATAGATGATTTTGCAAAGGTAGATCTGAGAGTTGCTCTTGTTAAGGACTGCGAGAAGGTAAAGAAGTCCAAGAAGCTTCTTTGCTTACAGCTTGACGATGGTTTTGGCGGCAGGCAGGTAGTATCGGGCATTGCGGCATGGTACAAGCCTGAAGATCTTATTGGCAAGAAAGTAGTTATTGTAGCCAATCTGAAGCCTGTGAAGCTTTGCGGAGTTGAGTCAAACGGCATGATATGTGCGGCTGACACACCTGACGGTGCGGCAAGCGTTATTTTCCCGGATCAGGACTTGCCATGCGGAGCTAAGCTTAGATAAAAAAATTTATAAAAAAACAAGGAGCGGATTTCCGCTCCTTGTATGCGTCTGTAGCTCAGTTGGATAGAGCGCAAGACTCCGACTCTTGAGGTCGCAGGTTCGATTCCTGTCAGGCGCACCAACAGGGGCGAGCCCCTGTACCATATCCGCTATCATTCATGGTAGCGGAATTTTTATTTCCGCCCATAGGCGTGATATGCTGGGAAAGCTATATGTTTGCCGTGGCGGGCATTTAAACCTTACCTTGTGTAAGACGCTTTATTAATTGCATATTTCATTAAGGCACTTTGTCACTCGCCTGCGCAGTTCTTCTCCTCCAAAGGGAAAGCCGAACTCTGCGGCGGAGCTTCCCCACTCAGGTGGGTGCTTCTTTGAGCCGTCAAAATAGCGGCTTTTCACCACGCCACGATAGCGTTTTGGCATTTTTGCCGCAAGCTCCTCACATTCTCTCAAGCGAAGCTGCACCTTTGCAAGGTCAAGCCACAAGTCAGTAAGTTTTTTACCTCTGTGGGCTACCCTGCCGCAATGCTCCCCCACTGCGGCAAGCTGTGAGGACATTTCGCAGATATCTTCTTTAAGCTTCCTCTCCTGCCACCTTAGTTTGCGATACTGTGAAAGCTTTCGCAGTGCGGCTGTATTAACTCTGCTTCCACCGCTTCTGAAATTATATCGGCTCGCTGAGGGTGCAAGCCTTTTTATGAAATTTACCTCTACGGAATAATCTATATTATCGTACATTTTTCTCCTTTCGCCTTTTTGTACAGACATTTGGACAGTTAGTATGATATACTGTAAATAAAATAAAGCAATGACATTTCAGATAACCGTTTTCTGTATATCTCTCGGGGCGGAGATGTCAAAAAGGGGGCGGTTTATCCTCTTGACTTTTACAGGAAAATGTATTATAATTATATCAAAGCCAGATTTTATACAGATATCTGTACTAACGATACATACAGTATACTACAGGTTTCTGCAAAAGTCAATAGCTATCAGCAAATTTGATACAGACTTCTGTATCTTTTGTGAAATGGTCACAATTGGAGGAAGAAAATATGACTGAAATGTACAAAAGGATAAAAGAGCTATGCGAGGAGAACTATATGACGGTATCGCAGATGTGCAAGGAGCTGTCTATAACGAGGAGCTGTTTATCTGAGCTGAGCAAAGGCAGGACGGAACGACTTTCCGCAGAGAATTCTACAAAGATAGCGAACAGATTTGGAGTGAGCGTACAATATCTTATATCTGGCAGGGAAGAAGATTTTGACACGAAGCTGAAATATGCATTATTCAACGGCACGCTTGGAGTGACGGACGAAATGTTTGACGAGGTCAAGCAGTATGCAGAAATGGTCATGCTCAGAGAGGAAGCAAAGCGCAGAAAGGCTGGTGAAAAGTGAGAGATGACGAACATAAAGGAATTGTATGATATTTGCAGTAGAGAGAACATAACTATAGATTTTATTGATTGTCCAAAGTGCGGGGCGATATCGCTTTTTGGCGCAGGTGGCTGTGCGATCGGCATAGACAGCCAGACGCCTGCAAGGCTTTTGAAGGAGCGCACTGCTCACGAGATAGGTCACTGCGTAAAGGGTGCGTTTTACAACAGATACGCCACGGCAGACAACATCTCACAGCATGAATACCGTGCAGACAAATGGGCGATAGAAAATCTGATACCGAAAAGCGAGCTTATCAAAGCCATAAAGAAAAATCTGGACAGTATTTATCTGCTTGCACAGCATTTTGATGTGAGCGAGGATTTTATGATAAAGGCTTGCAGATATTATGGGGTTTATTTTGGGTAGAAAAATACCGCCGAGGGCGTTGGAGTCCTCGGCGGTTGATTTTAGTATAGCTTTTTTGCGGTCAATTCTTCAAGAGAGCCGATCTTATTGAACAGGTCTTTTATAATGTAAATCACGGCAAATTGTCAAGTGTGCTAAAACTTCACGCCCCAACTGAAATTCTCAGGGAGATCGTCAGGTTTGTTCACAGGGTCAGGATACTGCCCTACAATGCCTTTAGACGTGGGTGTCCTTGAATCACACCACTGTGCAAGCTTGTATCTGCCGTCCTCCCCTGCTATCCAAAAGGCATAGCCTGCATTGTCGCCATTGACGTTAAGTGCGTCATGGACGGCTTTTTCAAGCTTTTTGGATTCGTCAGGCTCTGCGGTGCAATCGACCACAGCCGTACATGACTGAACGTCGATATCTTTGCCCTCACACTGCATATCCGTCACGACCGCATTTACAGTATTGAACACTATCTTTGCATTGCTGTTTGCGCTTTTAAGCTTCGCTTTTCTGATATAACTCATCATAGTTGGCACAAGAATAGCCGCAAGCACGCCAATAATGGCAATAACCACCACAAGCTCCACCAAAGTAAAGCCTTTTTTATTCATGTCTTTCCCTCAATTCTTTCATCAAAATATTGATCCCCATTTAATATTTCGACAAGTACATTATACAAAATTTACCCGATTTTGTCAAGGAAAAGGCAAGCTTTATTACTCAATTTTACCATTTGCACAAAGGCAATCTATTCTCATTGGTTATTTCATATATTTAAAGACAAAAAAAGAACCGCTCACATGAGCGGTTCTTAAAAAAATTTAAATCAACAATTAGGTCCAATCTGAAGAAGAATATCCATCTGAGTTGAATGTCTTCTTTGCCTTATCAGCGTCCTTGCATGGGTTAGGATACTGACCAAGAACAGCAGCTGCTGTAGTTGAAGCATCTGTGTCAGCCCACTGAGCAAGCTTAACTTCGCCATTTGAAACCTTATAGAGGCAATAACCAGCACCGTCACCATTGTCCTTAAGTGCGTTCCAAACTGCATCTGCAAGTTTCTGGTTAGCTGTTGATGTCATGCCTGACTCAATCTTGCCCTGCCATACCTCATCAGCAACAGCAGTTCCCTCAACAAGAAGGTCAGATGTCTCGTTGTTTACAGTTGTGAAAACGAGCTTAGCGTTTGAGTTAGCTGTCTTGAGCTTTGACTTCTTTACATAGTTCATCATTGTAGGAACGAGGATAGCTGCAAGGATACCGATGATAGCGATAACAACTACGAGCTCTACAAGGGTGAAACCTTTTCTGTTAGATTTCTTCATAGAAAATCCCTCCATAATAAATTAAATAAATTTGTTTATAAAAGTGCCGCAAGCCGATTTAAGCAGCTACTTTCCAATAATTAAACGGCTTTCGGAGTTCTTTGTGTTCTCCTTATCACCATGATTAAAGTATACATCATCTTGTCCAAAATGTCAATAGTTTTTCAGATTTTTTCTCAACTTTGTTCAACTTGACGAAAAACTAATTTTCAATCGGTCATTTTGACGATTTGTAACACTATGTTGACATTCTCACAAAAAATTCTGTCACACACTTTGTCACACACCGTTTTATGATGTATTACCTTACATCGTCCTTAATTATATCTTAAAACAAATAAATTGTCAAGACTTATTTAACACTTTCGTTATTTTTGTGAACTCTGTACACTTCTCATTCATTTTTGAATACATTTTGCACTAATTGTTTCACAAGTTTAACTATTTGTATAATTCCTTCATCTTATTATACAGATTTTCAGAAGCGTTTTCTATCTCCGCCCTGCCATAATAGAGCGACTCGGAGGTGCTTATAAAAAGGTCAAGTACTTCCTGATTTTCGAGCTTCGGTGACATTATTTCAAGCTCGTCTGAGTTTGCCATTTTCTCGTTGGCTTTATACTCTATCCCGTCAAGCATATCCCTCGCTTCAAGGGCTTCCAATGCCGCCTTTGATGCAGGCACGCCCTTTCCCATACCCTGCAGGAGAGCCATTTCCTCACCGTTCACAAGATAGTCAAGAAGCTTTGCGGCTTCCTCAGGGGACTTGGTATTTTTCTTTATGGCATAAACGCTAGTGGGCTTTTTATACCAACCGCTGCTCACGGCCTGCTTATGCTTTGGATAGTCGCCGATAACGATGTCAAAGCCAAACTTCTGAGCAGGCTCGCAGTAATACTCTGCGTCTGATATCCAGGAAGCCACGCCTGCCGTCAGACACTTTTCAAGATCGTTCCTATCGAAATCCCACGCAGGCTTTGTGACCTTTTTATTTAGCATTTCCTGATAAAAGGCGAGCATGAGCCTTACATCCTCCAAGGTATACTGAAACTCACCGCTGTCAGATAACATTTTTCTTCCCGTTACCTGCTCTACATACGCCACAGAGCTGAGATAAGACGCTTTTTTCGTCAATTCAACAGGATAGACCTCATCTGACTTCATGACCTCTGCCGCTTTTATAAGGTCAGACCAATTTTCAGGCAGGCTCAGACCATATCTGTCATACATGGTCTTATTATAGTAGAAGGTTATACAGTTCGTACCGGTAGGCAAGGCATTAAGTTTGCCGTTTATAGTGCCATACGAAAGGCTGTCATCATCAAATGCTGAGAGATTTATGTATTCCGACAGCTCATTAAGGTCATAAAAGTCCTCGCCGTCGGGAGAATATTCATAGAGCCAACTATAGTTTAACTGCATGATATCTGCGGTGGTGTCAGAGAAAAATTCCACGTCCATTCGTGTTTTGAAGCCGTCAAAGTCTGCATACTCAGGCCTTACCACAACGTCCTTATTGCTGTTCTGATAGGCTTTAAGCCCATCGAGAGTATACTCGTTGCGCACGTCCTTGCCCCACCACGAGAAGGACACCTCGGTCTTTACTTTATGCTCCATTCTTCTTTCAAACAATGCACAGCTCGTCATGACAGTCGCTGTGCAGATCGCTGAAGCGGTCAAAGCCGCACACCTTACAATGCGTGTTCTCAATTGCGGCTCACCTCTTCCTCTTTTTTATCATATATCACCGCTCTTGCGTCCTCACTGTGTTCTGCTTTCTCGCAGGCTTTTTCTGCCATTTCGTAAAGTTCATCATAATCATCGCTTGTTTCAGGGTAGACCGACGCACCAACTGCACATTTTATGTAGCCCCTGTCATCGTCAAGGCAACATTCCTTCAGCTTATCGTTAAGCTCTTTAACATAAGCCCTCACATTACCATAGGCTCTCATAAGGTCAAAGTTCGTGTGGTCTGCAAACAGAACAAACTCGCCCTCCCTGAAAATCCCGCAGATATCACCCTCCTTGCGGTTCTCCACCAGTATTTCGGCGACCTTTCGCTCAGCTTCCGCCACTATCTCCTCGCCATAGTTGAGCCTTATAAGCTCCAGATTTGTTATTTTCACGATAATAAATGCGATAGTCGAGCCTGAGATACAAGTTTCCATTTTATCCATAATGCTGTTTTCGGTATATTCCGCAGTGAAAAGCCCTGTATTTTCGTCCACCTTTGGATATTTTCCAAACTTTGGGCCGTTCTGCGGGTCGTTATCCGCCGCCGCTGCCGCAGATATCATAATAAATACGACTGCGCAGCAAATAAAGATACCAAGGCATTTAAGCCCTGTTTTCACATAGTGACGCAAAGTGTCTGACATATCCACGGTAGTAATGACCACCCAATCGTCACGGCAATCATCAATAGCACAGATAGTAGTCATATCCGAAACGGTGACGCCAGTGCCTCCCTCAAGGAATTTAGAGAGCTTTTCATCGAGTTTTTCGCCGACAACACTTTTTCCGTCGTTAGCATAGATTATCCTGCCATCGTCATCACACAGCATGGTATTTATCTCGCTGTAATTGTCAGAGGGCAGAAAAACAAGATCAAACTCCGTTGAAAACACAGAAGAGATAAAAATAAGATCGTCATTTATCCTGCCTGCGAAATACACTCGTCTGTAGTTATCGTCCTGTCCCGTGAACCATTTTATCTTGCTGTCACCCATAAGGCCGGAAACTCTCTTGTATATCTCATCGTCAAATATATCCTTTGTACCGTCGGTTATCTTTCCTACGTTATGTTCATTACTGCTTACAATGCCAAAATCAGTATAGTTGCCCAATGTACTAAGCTCTATAAGCCTCTCAGTGAGAACATTCTCCTCATTAAGCACAGCAAATTCGCTCTTTGACGTATCAGTAGGATCATATTTCGCATAGTCCTCATTGCCCATTATAAGCTTGGCAGTGTCCTCCATTTTCTTCATAAAGGCAGCCACATTCTGGTCTGCTTCCGCATTTATGGCAGAGCAAAGCTGAGCCTCTTTCTGAAATGCGTTCACACCGCTGTAATAGCAGGCACACGCATACACAAGCAGACAAGCAACGAACAGCACTAACACGCTTGTTTTCAAAATAGATCTTCTATATTTTTTTATTTTATCATACAGTTCAAAATCAGCAGAATTTTTCAAAAGCTATATCACCTCTCAGGCTAAATTATTACAATCATTATTAATTATAACACATACGCCCATAAAATAAGTGATTTTTTTGTTAATTATTGCTCAATTTGTATTGTACGGTTTATATTTTCTCTGACACGGCACTGTCTAACCTTATTCGCATGGCGTTTCTTTTTGGTTTCCGCTTCAAAAAGCGACAGTGCCGCCCATGCCGCAGTGAACACGATGCCTGCGGCAAACACTGCTCCCATGTTCCTCTCTGCCACCGCAACAAACAGGAAAAACAGCACCATTCTCATTATAGTTTTCATAAGCCACCTATCGCCGCCTGCACCTGCCGCAACGATAAAAACATTCATCATGATTATCCATATCATTTTTACACACATCCTCATATTTTTTCTTTTTCTATTTCGGGGCTGTATGTATGATAACACAACTTCATGAATTTGAGGGGTAATTTTTTGGACAGCTAGTTTTTTGTCGATATGCACAGATAAGAACGTTTGTTTTGATATAAATTCTACAAATCCAAAAGACCCCGCGGCAAAAGCCACAGGGTCTTTCAGAGAAGTAAGAAGTATAATATGAAGAAAAAATTATGAATGGGGAATGCTAAATTTATGTATTTTTCCATGCCATTTCACTTTTGCCGCACTCTGAAAATTCAGAGCACAGCGAGATGAAATGAAAAGAAGAATGAAGGAAAATTATATATGAAAACTCATTATATGAAAAACTCATTATGAGTAATTGGTTGACGGAACTTTCATCAAGCTCTCAAAGCTTTTGCCTGAGGTCTTTCTCGGTGTTCCTCTGACCTTGTATATATAATACCTGTTCAATATGATAGTTTTATGAAAAGACACTGAAAATAAGCTGATAAGAATGGCAAAGTGGTTTTCATATAAACGGCTCACACAAAACGCAAGTCAATCCGCCGCCTGCATATTCTCTATCCTGACGTGACAACAAGCACATCTCCCTCTTTGAGCCGCAACCTGCCGTTTGGGATAAGTATACGCCCCTGACGTTTTATCATTACTATCAGGCTGTCCTCTGACATTGTTATCTCTGACACTTTCAGACCGCACCACTCGTGGTGCTTATCAAGGTTCATTTCGCTTAGGACAAAATGGCTGTCGTCATAAAAGCCTGCCGCACTCAGCACCACAACGTCCCCTGCAAGTATCTGGGTTTTTCCTGTTGGTATTATCTTCTCTTTGTCACGGAGTATCATAACCACAAGCAGACCTCTCGGAAACGGTATATCCTTTATCTTCCGCCCTGCCCAATTGCTGTCCGGCTGAACGGAAAGCTTTATAAACTGCACTTCCGTTTCGTCGCTGTAGTCATTGAACGTTTTCATTACGTTTTCGTCATCATCTATCATATCGAGCTTTTTAGCAAACAGCGGCAGAAGCGTACCCTGAATACCGATAGACATAAGCACGATACAGAAAACGATATGGAAAACGTCATTTTTCATATATGCGTCATCAACTGTCGCCATGATAGCGAAAACAATGGAGGTCGCTCCTCTTAATCCTGCCCATGAGATAAGGGCTATCTGCTTCCACTTTGCACCGAAAGGCTTCATGATAACAGTAACAGCCGCAGGTCTTGCAACGAATGTAAGGAACAATGCTATCGCCGCCGCAGGAAGTATTATTGACGGCATTTGTGACGGGAATGCCAAAAGTCCAAGGAGGAAAAACAGCAATATCTGTGTGAAGCCCGTTATTCCGTCAAAGAAATGCACAAGGGCTGTTTTGCCTGATATTTTTGTGTTGCCCAGGACTATTCCCACAATGTAACAGCTAAGATAGCCGTTTCCGCCCACCGCCGAGGGCAGAGCATAGGAAAGAATAGCTATGGCAGTAACAAAGATAGCGTCAAAGCCTGCGGCGTCAAATCGCACACGTTTTATGAGATACACTGCGCCCAAAGATATAAGTGCACCGAAGCCCACACCGAAGAACACCTGAGCAAGCAAGCTCACAACAAAGCCTCCTGCCGTCGCACCGCCTTTCATTACTGAAAGTATTATAACCGTGAGCATATAAGCCCAAGGGTCGTTGCTTCCGCTTTCAAGCTCCAGTATTGAAGCCGTACCGTATCGCAGGTTCAGCTTTTTGCTTCTAAGCACCGAGAAAACCGACGCTGCGTCTGTGGAGCTTATAACAGCGCCTATAAGCAGACTTTCCAGCCACTCAAAGCCCAGCACAAGCTTGCAGAATGCTCCTGTTGCAAAGGCTGTGAGCAAAACTCCTGCGGAAGCGAGTATAAGTGACTTGCCTGCCACCTTTTTGGCTTCGCTCCATTTCGTGCCAAAGCCTCCGTAGAAGATTATGAAAACAAGTCCCACCGAGCATATCTCCTCGGCAAATTTATAGTTATCGAACTCTATTTTAAAAAGCCCGTCAGAGCCGAACAACATTCCAAGGAGAATGAACGCCAGCAATGCAGGAAGTCCAAACTTGTCCGATATTTTATTGAAAAACACACAGCACAGCACTATCACCGAAGATAAAATGAGCATTGTGGTCAAGCTTATCACCCCTTTTTACCTTATTATAAAAATAGCGCTTTGGGTATCTTCTACTCAAAGCGCCTTTGCTTGTGTAAATATTATAACATATTCGCCCCTGTGCTGTCAACTTTTTGCCGACATCTTACGGAAATTTTACATTACCCCTTGACAATATCGAACATATGTGCTACAATCAATAGTGAAGCAGTATATCCAAATAAAAAACGCCTGCCTTTTGCAGCAGACGTTCGCCTATTTATATCTCGGCTCTTTTATCCTTGTCCAAATTTTTATTTGTAGCAATCGGCAATATCTGAAATAGCGTCCTTTGCCATTTCCACTGCCCTTTCAGGTCCAAGCACCTTTGCCTGTGAGCCGAACTGGAAAAGCCAGCCCCAGAATGTTGGTGCGACCTGCACCTCCTCATTTATATAGAAGGTATTGTCGGAATTTTTGTGACATATGGTTTTCTCACCAAAACGATCCATTACAACATCTATGAGCTTATTGTCAAACTGCAATTGCAGCGTCATAAGCTCGCCGCCGTACATTCCGTAGATAGTCTGACGATTTGTGACCTCTGTCTTCTCCTCCTCGGAAAGCTCCCTCCTGGGGATATCTGTAACAGTGACCTGAGTCATTCTGTCAACTCTGTAGCGGCATATCTTTTCATGCTTTTCACAATAGCACACAAGGTAATAGTTGTCGTTTTCCCAAACCAGAGAATACGGTGAAACCGTATACACCTCGCCGCCGTGACGAAGCTGTTTGCGTTTTTCAACGGTGTATTCGTAATACTTGAAGTGTATCTCCAAACCACTGAAAATGCCCTCTTGTATGCTGTTTATAGCATAGTATATCTGCTCATTGAAGGTCTTTGTCCTGTTTGACACATAGACCATTCGGCGCAGATCCTTTGCCTTGTGTTCAGATGTAAGTGATTGTATCTTCTTTAACAGCTCCTTCGATTTCTTCTGTGTAAGAAACCTGCTTGAAGCAACTGCGTCTGCAAGAACATACAGCTCCTCGTCCTGAAACAGCCTTTGAGCAAGATAATAAGCGTTGGAGTGACCGTCCTTAGTTATCTCAATATCCATTCCGCTGTCGCAGAGGGTCTTGATATCGTCATAGATAGTCTTACGCTCAGCTTTTATGCCGTAGTCGCCCAGGATCTCGATAAGCCTGTTTCCTGTAATGGTGTGCTTTTCGTCTGTCTTGGTCTCAAAAAGCTTTTTCATGGTCAAAAGCTTCTGTTTCTGTCTGGAAACTCCTGTCACTTTATTTTATCCTCCCCGCTGCGTTTCATATCCGAAACCTTAATTCTTGAGCCGTCCGGCTCAATGATCGTCGTGGCTTCAAGCTGACCTGTCAGGTTAGCTATAACGCTTCTGCGATACTCATTTCTCAAAGCCTCACGCTCAGACTTCTCCTCTGGGGTAAGCTCTCTTTTTCTCGCAATAGCAGTAAGCTCAGACAATCTGTTAAGCTTTACTTTCTCCATAAATATTTACACTTCTCCTTAAAGCTTCACACTGCCCTGTGTTTTTATTTTTATCCGCAGTATTCGGCTCAAAATAGAACGGGCAGCTTACACAATACCGCCCTTTTCATTCAAAAGATGTTCATATCGGCTTTTTTCTTTATTTATATTTATAAGTCCAACAAAACACCCTCAAACAAATTTGCAGATACATTATAACACATATTTCTTTAAATTGCAATGGTAAAATGCACAAACAGTCCGTTTAATTTCCCACAAATTAAACAAGAATTTTGAAAATTGTGTTTGTCCAAAAATTTGCCCACAATATATAGTGGGTAAAAAAATGGTCAGAAAACATCGAAAAAAGATAAAGAAAGGATTTTTATGCAGCACACAAAGGTATCATACGAGCTTATACAAAACTATATCTCAAGTTCTCGTGACACTGAGAAAGATAGTCCCGACCCTGCCTCTGCCATAGAAAACAGGCTCATGCGTGAGATAGTGCGGGAAAATTTGACGAAACGGCAGAAATGTTATATAATAATGTATTATACAAAGGGCATGACAATGCAGGAGATAGCCGACGCAGAGGGTGTTTCAAAATCCACTGTATCAAGGACTATCGGGCTTGCAAGAAAGCGGATATCCTGCGGTATGAAGCCTGCCATGCTCAAAAGCGCACTGAAAGGGAGATAGCATTGAACGCACCTGTGAATAAATTCGTTAGAGAATATGCAAAGTCAGGCATAGCGAGGTTTCATATGCCCGGTCACAAAGGGCAGAAATTTCATGGTCTTGAGCCGTGGGATATTACCGAAATAAAGGGTGCGGACTATCTTTTTGAAGCCGAGGGGATCATCGCACAGAGCGAAGCCAAAATGGCAGAAGCCTATGGCAGCAGACGGACTTTTTACTCTGCCGAGGGGTCGAGCCTTTGCATAAAGGCAATGCTTGGCATAGTATGTCGCAGTGGACAAGGAAAAAAGATAACTGTTGCCGCACCAAGAAACGTCCACAAGGCGTTTATAAATGCCTGCATACTCCTTGACATTGACGTGGAGTGGATATATCCAAAGGGCGAGTTTACGTCTATATGCGCAGGAAGCGTCACTCCCGAGGACGTTGAGAAAGTGCTGTCAAGGACAAAGGCAGATTGCGTTTATGTGACCTCGCCTGACTATCTTGGCGATCTCAGCGACATAAAGGGCATGAGCGAGGTTTGCAGAAAATACGGCGTGCCTCTTCTTTGCGACAACGCTCACGGAGCTTATCTGAAGTTTCTCCCTGAGAGCCTGCATCCCATGGACTTGGGGGCTGATATGTGCTGTGACTCTGCTCACAAAACGCTTCCATGCTACACAGGGGGAGCAATGCTTCATATTTCAAATCACGCCCCTGCGAATTATGATGATTGCGCCAAAGAGATAATGTCAATGTTCGGCTCAACAAGCCCCTCCTATCTTATAATGGAGAGCCTTGACCTTTGCGCTAACTATGTGAATGGTGATTTTCCTCGTGACCTTGAACGCACTGTGGAAAGGGTAAAAGTCTGCAAAGATAGGATAACAGCTTTCGGCTGGCATACCATAGGCGAAGAGCCTATGAAGATAACAGTTGCCGCATACAAAAGCGGTATCACAGGTGACGGCCTTGCAGACAGGCTGAGGGAATATGGCATCGAGCCTGAATACAGCGACACACAATATGTTGTGCTTATGCCGTCGCCTTTCAACAGCGAGGAGGACTTTTTGAAACTTGAAAAGGCGTTTTCAGAGATAAAACAGCCTAAGATAAGGCTTTTCGGTGACTTGCCCGCTATACCAAAAGGGATAAAACGCATGGGTATAAGGCAGGCGGCTTTTTCGGCTCAGCACACCGTAAACGTAGAGGACGCCTGCGGTCTTATATGCGGAATGACCGTCACAAGCTGTCAGCCCTCTGTGCCTGTGGCAGTGAGCGGTGAGGAGATAACACCGCAGGTAATAAAAATTTTGAAAAACTATGGAATTGAACGCATAAATGTGCTATAATATAAGGTGTAGCTAAAAAAGCTATTATTACATCAAAATAACAGGAGGCAAAATCATGAAACTTGTCTATGCTATCGTAAACAGCGATGATACCTACGCTGTAAATAAAGGACTTCTGAAAGCCGGCATAAGAGCCACAAAGCTTTCTTCAACAGGCGGTTTTCTTATGTCAGGAAACACCACCTTTCTTATCTGCTGCCCTGATGAGCAGGTAGACCTTGTTATAGAGGTCTGCAAAAAGTATTCAAAGAAAAGAAAGCAGTTCGTTCCGTCATCAACTATCATGGAGCCTGACGGTGCGGCTTCATATCCTGTTGAGGTGGCTATCGGCGGCGCAACTATTTTCGTTACTGATATCGAGCGTTTTGAGAAAGTCTAAGGGATAGAAAATTTTCAGAAAGGGGTCTGAGAGCTTGATAATATACGGAAACAGCGAGCCTCGCAGGCTCGTATCTGAGATGATAAAAAAGAAACGAGAGCCGCACTCCATAATGATACACGGAGAAAAGGGGCTTGGTAAAAAGACCCTTGCACGGTGGATAGCGGCGGCACTCTTGTGCGAACGTCAGACAGGCGAGCCTTGCGGCATTTGCAGGACCTGCAGAATGATAGCCGACGGAGCTCACCCTGACGTTATGGTGGCAAAGGCAAACAGCAACGGCAACTACATCGTTGACGATTCTATCAGACCTATAGTTGCGGAAGCTCCCGTTGCACCGAACGAGGCGAGAATGAAAGTATACATAATCCCTGACCTTGACTTGTCGGTGAACACTGTTATTCAGGTGCAGAACATTCTGCTTAAAGTCATAGAAGAACCGCCTGAGCATACCGCTATAATACTTACGGCGAGAAGCAAGGAAATTTTTCTGCCTACCATAATCTCACGAGTGCTTTCCCTTGGCATGACCTCTGTCACGGAGGCGGAGAGCATGGCGTGTTTGCAGGAGAAATATCCTGCCGTTGCCCCTGCGCTCATAAGCGAAGCTGTTTCAGCAGGGCGTGGAAATATCGGCAGATGTGTCGAGTATCTTGAACACTCCCAGTTTTTTGACAGCGTGAAGCTTGCAAGAGGTCTGTGCGACGCAATGTGCGGCGGAAACGAATATGACGTTTTGAAAACGCTATTTGTGGCAGACGGCAAAAAAACGTTGCTGAGAGAGGGGCTGAGCCTTTTTCAGGAGATACTCCGTGACAGTGCGGCATTCAGACTCGGGGGAGAAAGTGAAAAGTCTGTGAGCTGTGCGAAAGAGGGTGCAAAGACGCTCAGCAGAAGCCTTTCCTCAGATCAGGCGGTCAGGCTTTACGATATAGTTTCTGACTACATAGGCAGGATAGACGCAAACTGCAACATAAGCCTGACTATAAACAGTCTGGCAGGACAGATATATTCTGTCACAGGAAAGTAGCTGACGGCTTGCGGCTGTGTTACAAAAAATTGCAGGGTGAACAGTTCACCCGCTTGGATACAGATCTGGCACAGCGGTCTTGCCGTGATATATATTTGAAAGGAAAAAGAGATGTTAAAAATAATCGGAGTACGCTTTAAAAGCGTTGGCAAGATATACTACTTCGACCCAAAAGACTATGACGTGAAAATGGGCGACAAAGTTATCGTTGAGACCGCAAGGGGCGTTGAATGTGGTGAAGTTGCGCTTGTGGACAGGGAAATAGACGAAACAAGATTCACAAACCCCGTAAAAGGCATTATAAGGCTTGCCACCCCTAACGATATGAAAACTATCGAAAAAAACAGACAAAAGGAAAAGGACGCTTTCAAGATATGCGAGCAGAAGATAGCCGCTCACAAGCTTAAAATGAATCTTATTGACGTTGAATGTACTTTTGACAACAACAAGCTTCTTTTCTATTTTACCGCCGAGAGCAGAGTTGACTTCCGTGAGCTTGTAAAAGACCTTGCCGCGGTATTCAGAACGAGGATAGAGCTTCGTCAGATAGGCGTTCGTGACGAGGCAAAAATGCTTGGGGGTCTTGGCATCTGCGGACAGCCTTTCTGCTGTTCAAGATTTTTGGGAGAGTTCCAGCCTGTTTCTATTAAAATGGCTAAGGAGCAGGGCTTGTCACTTAACCCTACGAAGATCTCAGGCACTTGCGGAAGACTTATGTGCTGTCTGAAATACGAGCAGGACAGCTATGAGGATCTTCTCAAGCACACACCAAAGGTAGGCGCTATCGTAAAAACTGCTGACGGCAGAGGCGTTGTTGAGGAAGTAAATCTGCTCACAGGCAAGCTGAGAGTTAAAATGGATAAAAACGACAATGTTGTTGTGATAAAGAAAGACGATATTGAGGTAATAAAGGATTCTGTTATAAGGCTCGACCGTGACGAGATAAAGGCTCTGAAGGGGCTTGAGGGCAAGTAATTTCAGCGCTTTGCACGAGCGATCACCGCAACATAAACGGGCTGTCGAGGGCGTCAGCCCCTACACAAAATCGGCGCAGCATTTATATATATATCAGCAAATCATCAGATAAATATGCAGAAAGGAACGTCCATATGGCAAAGGTGAAAACTTCGTATGTGTGCAGTCAGTGTGGATATGAAACTTCAAAATGGAACGGCAAATGCCCTAACTGCGGCGAATGGAACACCTTTGAGGAGGTCGAGCTTGCGGTCAGAGCGGGCGGTGCAAAGTCTAAGCCCACAACTGTCAGGGATATTTCCGACAAGATAGTTGGCATAGACGACGTTGACGCAAGCTACAACGAGATACGTTATGCAACGGGGCTGAAAGAGCTTGACAGAGTGCTTGGGGGAGGGCTTGTGAAAGGCTCTCTGGTGCTTCTGGGCGGTGAACCGGGCATAGGAAAATCCACAATGCTTTTGCAGATATGTCAGTATTTAGGGCAAGACCACACCATACTTTATGTATCGGGAGAGGAGTCTGTACGGCAGATAAAGCTTCGTGCAAACAGGCTTCATGTTGATTCTGAAAATCTGTATCTTCTTGCAGACAATGACTGCGAGCAGATATGCTCTGTGATAGTAAAAGAAAAGCCTGAGATAGTCATAATCGACTCTATCCAGACCATGAACATAAGCGGGATATCCTCAGCGCAGGGGTCTGTGACACAAGTAAGAGAATGTACAAATATGTTCATGCGCACGGCAAAGTCGGAAGAGATACCAATGTTCATAGTAGGTCACGTCAACAAGGACGGTGCTATCGCAGGACCTAAGGTCATGGAACACATTGTTGACTGCGTGCTGTATTTTGAGGGTCAGCGAAATCTCACCTACAGGATACTGCGAGCAATAAAGAACCGTTTTGGTTCGACAAATGAGATAGGTATGTTTGAAATGGCTGACAGCGGTCTGCTGGAAGTTGAAAATCCCTCTATGATGTTTTTGGAGGGCAGACCTACAGACGCTTCGGGAACTTGCGTTGCCTGCATAATGGAGGGCACAAGGCCTGTTATGGCGGAAGTCCAGGCACTTGTGTGCAAGAGCGTGCTTGCCTCCCCAAGACGTACTGCCACGGGCTTTGACTACTACAGAATGGCGATAATAATAGCTGTGCTTGAAAAGCGGCTTGGCTATTTTTTCGGTGGGCTGGACGTTTACATCAACATTGTAGGCGGATTAAAGCTTGATGACACTGCGGCTGACCTATCGGTGGCGTTGGCGCTTTATTCGGGGCTGACGGACAAGGTAATAAGCGACAAGCTTATCGCCCTTGGCGAGATAGGCTTAGGCGGAGAGCTTAGGAGCATTTCCCACTGTGAACAGCGCCTTGCGGAGTGCGAACGAATGGGCTTTGAAACTTGTATCGTTCCTGCACATTCGCTGAAAAGCGTTGACACAAGCAAGTTCTCAATGAAAATAATCGGTGTGCGCTCAATAAGAGAAGCGTTCAAAGCTATAGGCTGATAAGCTGATACAGAACAACACAAAACGGACGGAAGACCAAATCTTCCGCCCGTTATTTTTCTGTCTTATGTAGAAGCCGCACGCTCTCCCATAATATCGCTTCTGAGAAGCCCATAGATATTGAAATCTGTATAGATGTTCACAAACTTTGCCTGACGCTTTGTTCCCTCACAGGTAAAGCCGCATTTTTCCATTACTCTGTTTGAAGCCACGTTCACCGTCATGACCTCAGCTTCAAGCCTTTGAACGCCTGTTTCCTCAAAGCAAAATCTGATCACACGCCTGAGAGCTTCGGTGACAAAGCCCATGTTCTGATATGCCGCCGAGATACGATAGCCTATCATTGCCTGTCTGTCATTCTCGATATTGAAGAGATTTACCTCCCCTGCCAACCTATGATTTTTCTTTAGCTCTATCCCCCAGCTTATATGATCCTTTTTGCCGTTGTTAAGAGTGCGTCCGAAAAAAAGTGATGGCTCTCTTTCCTGCCTTGTCATGTTTCTTCCCCAATATTTGTAAAGGCTCTCGTCAGCCATATATGTTTTCATATCCTCTGCGTCAGTAGCGGTCTTCGCCCTGAGTATGAGTCTTTCTGTTTCCAGCACAGGAAAATGAGAAAAATAATAGTCCATATCCTGCAAAATAAACACTCTCCCCTGCTTATATAATAAAAATTCCCAAGTCTACTAAAATTATAACATAAAACCTAGCAAAAATCAAGCGTTTTTAAGCGAAATACACAAAAAAGCAGAAAACGCCCCGAAACAAGTTCGGGACGCTCTCTGTTCTATAATCTGGAGAATTAGAAATCAACTTCTGTATCGTAGTAGCAGCACTTGAGGAGCTTTTCCATTTCTTCCTGTGAAGGCTGACGTGGGTTAGAACCTGTGCAAGCGTCTGCGATAGCGTTCTTAGCGATCTCAGGGAGTCTCTCAAGGAATACGTTCTCAGGAACGAATCCCTGCTCACATGGATAGCTGTCTGTACCATAGTTCTTGATGCAGTGAGGAATGTTGAGCTTATCATTCATGCCTCTTACATACTCGATGAGGAGCTTTACCTTCTCGTCATCGTTTGAACCGCCCAGGTGCATATAATCAGCGATAACGCCATATCTCTTCTTAGCTGTTTCGTCCTTAGCATTGAATGCGATTACCTTTGGCAGATACATTGCATTAGCTGCGCCGTGGATAATGTGTGCGCCATAGTCAGCGAAAGCTGCGCCTGTCTTATGAGCCATTGAGTGAACGATACCAAGCAGAGCGTTTGAGAATGCCATACCTGCAAGACACTGAGCGTCGTGCATTCTATCTCTTGCGCCCATATTGCCGTTGTAAGAATCAATGAGATCCTTCTGGATCATTTCGATAGCGTGGATAGCAAGCGGATCTGTATATGCACAGTTTGCTGTTGAAACATAAGCTTCGATAGCGTGTGTCAGAGCGTCCATACCTGTATGAGCTGTCAGCTTCTGTGGCATTGTTTCTGCAAGGTCAGGGTCAACGATAGCTACATCTGGTGTGATCTCAAAGTCAGCGATAGGATACTTGATACCCTTGTCATAATCTGTGATGATAGAGAATGCTGTTACCTCAGTAGCTGTACCTGATGTTGAAGAAATTGCACAGAAGTGTGCTTTCTTTCTCAGCTCAGGGATACCGAATACCTTACACATATCTTCAAATGTGCAGTCAGGATACTCATACTTGATCCACATAGCCTTTGCAGCGTCGATAGGTGAGCCGCCGCCCATTGCTACGATCCAATCAGGCTCAAATTCGAGCATGACCTTTGCACCGTTCATAACTGTTGTTACAGAAGGGTCTGGCTCTACGCCCTCAAGAAGCTTAACTTCCATTCCAGCCTCTTTCAGATAAGCTTCTGCCTTCTGGAGAAAACCGTTTCTCTTCATTGAGCCGCCGCCGACTACGATGATAGCTTTCTTACCTTTCAGTGTTTTCAGGTTCTCCAATGCTCCCTTGCCGTGATAAAGGTCTCTTGGTAATGTAAATCTCATTTCTAATTCCTCCTATATGTAATGTAATAATGTGGTCAAAGAGGTTTGTGTAAATCTCACACAAATTCTCTCTTTGCTTGACTTTAATTATACAAAATGTCAATGAACTATTCTAACATAATTTATGAACATTCTATTAATTATTAACTTTTACATAGCATATATAAGTATGCGCATACAGCTAAATGTACATATGAATGTGTAAAACAGGTGAGAAAAATATCACAATTACATGAAAAATCACGATTTTGTTTGCACTATATGGAATTTCGCAGTGCTTATTTCGTTTTCTTTTGTTAATAAATTATACATTTATAAGCACAGAAATATTCCTGTTTATGAAGATAAAAAAATTCATAAAAAATTTACTTAAGCTATGGAAATATGCGAAAAAATATGCTATAATATATTGGTATTGTATTGTATCCTCCCATGATGGAGGAATAATAACAAGGAGGAAATTTAATATGAAAACAAAGGTCAACACAAAATCATTGGTGATACTGGGATTGATGACAGCTCTTACAATGATCTTCTCGTTCACTCCTATCGGTTCTATACCTATCGGACCGCTGGTAATTACTCTCAACGTAATCCCTATTGCCATAGCGGCTGTAACGGTAGGTCCTGTGGGAAGTGCAGTCATTGGAGGAGTTTTCGGACTGCTCAGCTTTTTGCAGTGCTTCGGAATAGGCGTGCCAAGCGGAATGGGTGCAGCACTTGTTGCGATCGATCCGGTCCTGGCTTTCGTTCAGCGATTTGTACCAAGACTTCTTGACGGCATTATCGTAGGATTTATAGCAAAAGGCATGAGCAAGGTAACAAACAATTATGTTTCATATGCTGTTACGGGCTTTTTTACTGCGTTTTTGAACACTGCGTTCTTTATGAGCGCACTTGTTTTGCTTTTCGGCAACACCGATTATGTAAAAGAGCTTATGGGCGGAAAGAATATCATAGTATTCATCTGCACCTTTGTAGGCATAAACGCTCTGGTCGAAATGGCTGTATGTACATTTGTTACAGGTACAGTGGGTGCTGCACTTTATAAGGCAAGGTTCATACCCAGCAAAAACAAAGCGCAGGCATAAATTCACCGAAAGGATAACATACAAATGGTTTTAGCGGTCGATATAGGAAACACTAACATAGTAATGGGCTGTTTTGAAAGCGACAGGATACTTTTTGTTGAAAGACTTTCTACAAATCAGCAGTCCACGGCACTTGAATATGCCATAATGCTCAAGAACATTCTTGAGATACATTCTATAGATATGTCAGATTTCAGGGGCGGCATAATCTCATCGGTCGTGCCGTCTGTTACCCTCACGATGAAAGAGGCGATGGAGAGGCTTATCAAAAAGCGCATCATGGTGGTAGGACCTGGAATAAAGACGGGGCTTAAGATAAATCTCGACAATCCCGCACAGCTTGGAAGCGACAGAGTTGCAGACGCAGTTGCGGCGATAAACCTCTACCCTGTGCCTATCATAATGATAGATATGGGCACTGCTACTACCATATCAGTAATAGACAAGGAAAAGAATTTCATAGGCGGAATGATAATACCGGGACTTAGAACTTCCCTCGACTCGCTTTCGGGCAAGGCTTCACAGCTTCCTTTCATCAGCCTTGTACCGCCTAAAAAGGTCATAGGCACTAATACTATCGACTGTATGAAGAGCGGTATAATCCATAGCAACGCCGCAAGCATTGACGGCGTTATAGAGAGGATAGAAAACGAGCTTGGTGAAAAATGCACTGTGGTTTCCACAGGCGGTGTGGCAAAGATAATAGTTCCTTACTGCAAGCGTGACATCGTCATTGACGATGAGCTTCTGCTTAAAGGGCTTATGATAATCTACAATAAAAACAAACAATAATTTAAAATACAATACACAAAGCGTCGGGTAGTTTATCCGACGCTTTTTTATGTCGCTTTTTATATCCATAATAGACAAACAAACAGGCTTCAAACAGTTGCAAATGCCGAAAATGGAGCGTTTCTATTGCTTCCAGGACTTTGTTATGGTACAATCATATGTGCAAAGTAAAACGTTTACATAAAACAGAAAGCAGGAAATATATGAACGCAAGAAAAATATTATGCCTTATGGCCGCAGTGCTTATGCTGTCGGGCTGTTCAAAGGGTGTGGACGGTTCACAGGCTTCATCAAAAGCGGTTGAAAGCTCCGGCAAAGCGGACAGCAGTGTTTCAGACTATGATAATACCACCACCGAACCTGAAACAGACAAGCCTGACCTTGTTATCAATGACAGCGTGGTAGGTTTTTCGCAGAAAAGCGGCTTTTATGACAGCGGTTTCAGACTTGAGCTTACCGCAAACGAGGGCGAGAAGATATACTACACCACTGACGGCACAGACCCTAGGACCTCTGCCACGAGAGAAGAATACACTGCCCCTATCGAGATAAAAGACAGAAGCAATGACCCTAATGTGGTCTCAGCCGTGCCGACAGAAATGATATCGGGAAATTTCAATGAGTTCAGCTTTGGCGAGGGGGATTTCTGGTGCAACAAGAAAGCACCTTCTGACAATGCGGTGGACAAATGCACTGTTATAAGGGCGTCAAGTGAAAAAAGCGACGGAAGCGTTTCGCAAAGCTTCTCAGGCAGCTTTTACATAGGAAGCGCAGAGGAGCATATAAAAGGACTTAAAGAAAGCTGTGAAGCGGCTGGGCATGACCTTGCGGTAATGAACATCACAATGGACTACGCTGACCTTTTCGACAGCAAGATCGGCATATACGTCAAGGGCGATATTTTCAGCAAGGCACTTGAGGACTATAAAGCCAGCGGAGAAAGCATAGAAAACGAAACTGCAAGACAGCTTGACGCAAACTACAAACAGCGTGGCAAGGAATGGGAACGTGATTGTCACATCGAGCTTAACGAGATTTCAGCCGAGGGAAATGTGACGAACGCTTTGTCACAGGATTGCGGCATAAGGATACAGGGAAACTATTCACGCTCCGACCTGCAAAAGGGATTCAGGCTTTATGCCAGAAAGAAATATGGTGAAAAGAAGTTTAATTATGAGGTCTTTGAGGGGCTGAAAAACGCGTCTGATGAAACTATCGACAGCTTTAAGACGCTTACTCTCCGTGCAGGTGGAAATTGTGCTTTTACAGCAAAATTCAATGACACCTATTGGCAGAGTCTTATGACAGAGCTTGACGGCTCAACAAAGGCTTCACGACCATGCGTTGTTTATCTGAATGGCGAATACTGGGGACTTTATGTGCTGGAAGAGGACTATTCCGACAATTATTTTGAAAGCCACTATGGTGTGAACAAAGACGATGTGGTGGTCTACAAAGGCGACGCAGAAACCTATCAGAGCGGCTACAAGCTAGACGAGGGCAAGCTTCCGGAGGGAGAAACAGACGAAGGATATTTCTTCAAGGAGCTTACAGATTTCTTCGCTTCTCACAGAGACTTATCCGCACAGGCAGATTATGAGGAGTTCTCAAAGCTTGTTGACACCGACAGTGTGAGAGATTATTTCCTTGCCGAGGTTTGGATAAACAACAAGTGGGATTGGCCGGGCAAAAACTGGTCAATGTGGAAGGTTCAGAACACAGACAGTTCCAACGAATATGCAGACGGCAAATGGCGTTTCATGTTCTATGACGTTGAGTTCGGCGGAGTGAGCGGTGAAGGCGACGCATGGACGAACACCATGAAAGAGGATAACTACAAGCCAAAGGGACTGCTTGACACGGACACGAAAAATCCTGCGGTTCTGAGTTTTGCTTATCTTATGTCAAACGAAGATTTCAGGAACGATTTCAATGACAGGCTTTTAAAGATGTCTGAGGGTACGTTTGAAAAAGAAAAGGCACTTGATAGACTCGCAGAATTTGAGAGCATATATTCCCCTCTTTATGAGCAGTTCTTTGCAAGATACCCAGAAACAGGCTCGGCTGAAGAAGCGCTTCATGGAGGATATGCTTCATCAGACTGCATAAGAGCGTTCATTAACAAGCGTGATAAGTCTATCCAAAGTATTGTGGACTGGACAAATTCGCAGTTCTGATATTTCACAAACCAAAACGGCAGAACAGCATATGCTGAACTGCCGTTTTTATATGCTCTGATCTATGCCGCAGGAGCGTATGTGAATGTTATTTCAAGGGTGTTTATCTTTCCTGCATAGTCAAGTATTATTGGAGAAGCCTTTGAAAGGTCACCGCCTGCTATCCTTGCGTCCTCAGGCGGTGTGGATACCCACTGGTTCACAAGATTCACTCTTGTGCAAAGCTGGTCGTCAGAGGTCGTATAGCCCTCCGCTAGGGTTTCAACAGCTTCGCCGTTTATCTTTATCTCGTCAATAGTTGCGATATAGTTCGGATAAAGCTTCTCACCGTTTGCGATACCCAAAGCCGAGAATGCAATGCCGTTGGCGTTGTTTGATGACATATCAAGGCTTACTGTGTAAGTTCCCTCACCGTCTATAACTGCGTTTTCTGCGATAACTCCGTCGCTCTTTGAAACCGGATCATACTCGTCACCAACGCTGTAGCATACGGAAAAATCTGCACTCTGATACATTATCCATGCCACCGCTGTGTTCTCGTCAGCCTGCGGTGCGGTATCATCTGTTAGCTTTTCAGGTGCAGCCGCAAGAGTTTCATCAAGCTTCTTTACGGCAGCGGCTCTTTCCTCCTCCACTGTCATCGAGGACTGGTTATCACGGCGTCTTTCATCAAATATCTTTGCCACAGTTTCATCACGCATTTTAAGCTCTGAACGTGAGAAGAAATCACTGCAATCCCAAAGGAATGGTGCAAAGCCGTAGGCGTCACAGTTGTCAAGGAGGTTGTCAATAAACTTGTCAGTGCCTTTCTTTAGGTCACCGCCGTTTGTAAGCACTGCATACTCGCCTATTATTATGCCATAGCCCTGCTCGGAATACTTTGTCATGTTCTTGAAAAGTCTGTTCTGCTCCTCATAGTCTGTCTTTGTTCCCCAATCTGAGCGACCCTTTGTTCCGCAATAATCCCAAGGGGTATAATAATGAACAGAAAGCAGAAGCTTATCCTTTGCGGTATCAGTTGGCATTTGGAACTTGTTTGAGCAGGTCATTGTGATATCGGTATTGTAGCCTGCAATAAGAAGAAAACGCTGTTCGTTGTTTCCGCCTGTTGCACGGACAGTGTCAACAAAGGTCTGATTTATCTTATTGGCCATTTCATAGCACTCGGCTTTTGAAAGCGAGCCTGAGTTTTTGCACACGTCTGTGTCATTGAGTCTGTCACCAAGCTCTTCGTTTGCACCCTCAAATATAAGTCTGTCGGAGTATTTTTTATATCTGTTCGCTATCTGCGTCCACATGGACTTATACATTTCAAACGCCTTGTCAACGTCGCTCTGCTCGGAAGAACCGAACATTCCCCACCAGCTTCCGTCCCAGTGGTCGTTTATGATAACATACATATCATTATCCAAAGCGTAGTTTATTATCTCCTCCACTCTGTCGAGATAGGCTTCATTTATGGTGTAATCGCCTTTTTCATACTCCATTGCGTTTGTCCATGCCACAGGCACACGGAGAGAGTCAAAGCCGCTTGCTTTCATGCCCTTTATCATTTCTTCCGTTGTGACAGGCTGACCCCAGAAAGTTTCAAAGCTTTCAGGGTCGGTGTCTGCGGAATAGCTTTTGTGGCCGTAGGCTTCCATGGTGTTTCCAAGGTTTGTGCCGTTGCCCAGAAGTCTTGCAAGCTCGGTTGCGGTGAGGTCTTTGTTTATGCTTCCGTCATCAGAGGTCTTTGCGCCCTCCTCTGCCTTTGAAGAGCTGTCACTTCCCTTTCCACAGCCTGCAAGCAGTGCAGTACAGCCCATGACCGCCGCAGTAAGAAGCGGGATAAGCCTAAACTTTTCCATGTCATTTCCTCCTATTTCATAAATACAAATTCTTCAAGTTCAAAAAGCGGCTTGTTTTTGAAATAATCTGCTATCCAATCGGCAAGCTCATCTGAAAAAGCTGTAGGCACAAAATAGATAGAATGTCTGCCTGTGAGTGACTTGATTACTCCTGTGTAAACTCCGTCGCCTGTGCCAATATCAACATAGCCTACAGGCTCGCTGTTCTCATAGTCATCAGCATAGACCGCCACCTTTGCAACAGTTCCCATGCCCCTGACCTTCAGGGCTATCTTCATGGTCTTTGAGGAAAAGTCCTCGCCAAAATCAAAATACTTATAGCCTATAACATTGCCCTCGGTGATGTTCACGATACTTCTTGTGAAGATATCCTTTTCGGTGATAAAACAGCCACCTTTAAGCACGCAGGCTATATCCGCAGGATAAGGCTTGAAAGGGTCAAGGCTGTCTTCAAAGCCAAGCGAGGTCATTTCCACTGTCGGTATCGTTCCGTCAGGGAGAATCTCTATTTTCTCAACGCAGGCACGTCTTGACATTATGGTATTGTTTGTCATTCTGTGATAGAAAATATACCACTGACCATTTATGTTGCACACTGAGCCATGGTCATTTCCACCCGGGAAATCCACGCCGTTGTCTATTATATATCCACGATATTTGAACGGACCTTGTGGCTTATCTGAGGTCGCATAGGCAAGCCTGCTTCCTACACATGGGGAATATATAAGATAGTATGTATCTCCGATTTTCCTCGGGGAGCTTGCCTCGAAGAAGCGCTGTTCCTGCGGTGCGTTGTCGCTGTCGTCAATGACCGCTCTTTTGTAGCTTCCCTTTTTAATGGTATACATATCCGCAGGGTCTATCTCGTTGAAGTTGGATTCTGTGAAGCCGTAATAAATATACACTCTGCCGTCATCATCAACAAGCACGCCTGCATCATTATAAATGCCGTCATCGCCTGCGTCCTCAGGGTCATATTTATACTGAGAAAGGAGCTTGAAAGAACCTTCTGGCTTATCGGACACGCCAACAACACCCTTTGAGCCGACTATATAGGCGTAGAGATAATACTTGCCGTCTTTTTCTATAACGTCCGGAGCGAACAACTTGCGGTCGGTCATTCCTTCGGTATCGGACTTATGGTCACGGTCATCACGGGTATGGAAGCTGTGTCCGTGGCAGACCCAGTTGTTAAGGTCATCAAGTGGTGCAGACCAGACTTTCAGTTTATAGTCGCAAAAGTCGCTTTGAGCGGCTCTGTCATGTGAGCCATAAAGATAAACTCTGTCGCCGAAAACTCTCGGCTCGCCGTCAGGGATATACTCCCATGCAGGCAAAATGGGGTTTGGCATGAAAATTTCCTCCTATTTTTTTTCATAACTTGTTTTATCATAAGATAATTATAAATCATACTATTATTATTTTCAATATCCTAACACGCTGTCAGAGGTGAAAATTTGTGCAAAATGTAAAATCGTGCAGACTGTCCAAAGGTGCAAAAAAGCCCGTTTGCGACGGCTTCCGACCTTGACAAAAGAGGGCAAATCGTGTATAATATTAAGTTGATAGTACCCGTATAAAATTATATTGATATAGGAGTGTTTAATTATGGCAGCTATTTCTAAGACTGTTTCAAAAGCAGGTTATGCTAAATTGCAGGAGGAACTTGAATACCTCATTACAGTAAAAAGACGTGAAGTCGCTCAGAAGCTTAAAGAAGCACGTTCTTTCGGAGACCTTTCCGAGAATGCTGAGTACGACGAGGCTAAGAACGAGCAGGCTATCCTTGAATCAAAGATCAATGAGTTAGAGCTTCTCATTTCAAACGCAACTGTCGTTGAGGACGATGATATTTCTGTAAACGAGATAGGCGTAGGCTCTATCATCAAGATAAAGGATATCGAGCTTGACGAGATCGAGGATCTTCAGATAGTAGGTTCAACTGAGTCTGACCCTGACAACGGCAAGATCTCTGACGAGTCACCTATAGGCAAGGCTGCACTCAAGCACAAGGTAGGCGACATTTTCGAGGCTGAGACACCTGCCGGTCTGCTGAAATTCGAGGTCATCGACATTTCAAAGTAACAGACCACTTACAAAACACACGGAAAGGAAAATATAAATGAGCGAGGAAAACCGCACAAACGCTCCTGAGGAAGAGCTTACTCAGGAGGACATAAACAGCTTAAAGAAGATAAGAATGGACAAGCTTGAAGAGCTGAAAGCCAAGGGCAAGAATCCATTTGAGATAACAAAGTATGACGTTACGGCAAGCTGTGCCGAGGCTAAAGCACAGTATGAAAAGCTTGAGGCTGAGCTTAAGGAACAGGCAGGCGAAGACGAGGAAAAGCTCAAGGAGCTTCTCGAGGCAAACCGCATAACAGTAAGCGTTGCAGGCAGAGTAATGTCAAGACGTCTTATGGGCAAGGCAAGCTTTTTCGACCTGAGAGATAAGAGCGACAAGGTTCAGGTTTATCTGAGAATGAACGAAATCGGCAAGGAAGAATTTGACGATTACAAGAAGGGCGATATCGGTGATATCGTTGGCATTGAGGGCTTTGTATTCAGAACAAAAATGGGCGAGATATCAATTCACGCTCAGAAGTTCGTACTGCTTTCAAAGTCGCTTCTGCCGTTGCCTGAGAAGTGGCATGGTCTGAAGGATCAGGACACTAGATACAGACAGAGATACACAGACCTTATATGCAATCCTGAGGTAAAGGATACATTTATAAAGAGGTCGCAGATAATTTCATCTATCAGAAGATATCTTGACGGACAGGGCTTCATGGAAGTTGAAACTCCAATGCTGGTATCTAACGCAGGCGGAGCTGCCGCAAGACCATTTGAGACACACTACAACGCACTTGACGAGGACGTTAAGCTTAGAATTTCTCTTGAGCTTTATCTGAAAAGACTTATTGTCGGCGGACTTGAGAGAGTATACGAGATAGGCAGAGTATTCAGAAACGAGGGTGTAGACGCAAGGCACAATCCTGAGTTCACTCTTATGGAGCTTTATCAGGCATACACTGATTACTACGGCATGATGGATCTGACTGAGAATATGTTCAGGCACGTTGCTCAGGAGGTATGCGGCACAACTTGCGTACCATACGGTGACGTAATGATAGATCTTGGCAAGCCCTTTGAGAGAATGACAATGATCGACGCAGTAAAGAAGTATTCTGGTGTTGATTTCTCACAGGTAGCCACAACAGAAGAGGCAAAGGCACTTGCAGACGAGCATCACATTGAATACGAGGCAAGGCACAAGAGGGGCGACATACTCAACCTGTTCTTTGAGGAATATGTTGAGGAGCATCTTATTCAGCCTACATTCATAATGGATCACCCTATCGAGATTTCTCCACTTACAAAGAAGAAGCCTGAAAATCCTGATTATGTAGAGAGATTTGAGCTTTTCATCACAGGCAGAGAGATGTGCAACGCATACTCAGAGCTGAACGATCCAATAGATCAGCGTGAGAGATTTGCAGCGCAGGAAGAGGCATTGAAGCAGGGTGACGAGGAAGCAAACCACACAGACGAGGACTTCCTGAGAGCTTTGGAGATAGGTATGCCACCTACAGGCGGTATTGGTTACGGCATAGACAGACTTGTTATGCTGCTGACTAACTCACCGGCTATCAGAGATGTGCTGTTGTTCCCTACAATGAAACCCTTGAATGGTGTAAAGGACGAAAATGGTGTAAACAAAACCGAGTCCGAAGCGCCAAAAGCCGAGCCGGAAAAGATCGACTTCTCTAAAGTAGAGATCGAGCCTTTGTTCAAGGATTTCGTAGATTTTGAGACTTTCTCTAAGTCCGATTTCCGGGCGGTCAAGGTGCTTGCCTGCGAAGCAGTACCAAAGTCCAAGAAGCTTTTAAAATTCACGCTGGACGACGGCACAGGCGCTAACAGAGTGATTTTAAGCGGTATTCACGCCTATTACGAGCCGGAGGAGCTTGTCGGCAAGACCTGTATCGCTATTACCAATCTTCCGCCAAGACCGATGATGGGCATTGATTCCTGCGGTATGCTGATTAGTGCGGTACACCACGAAGAAGGCGAAGAAAAGCTCCATCTTCTGATTGTAGATGACCATATTCCGGCGGGCGCAAAGCTCTACTAAAACGAGATGTACTTCATTTTCCGAAAACCTCGGATTTTACACAAATACACCAATTTTACACCAATCGGTGCTAAAATCGGTGCAGCAACAAAAAAATCGCATAATTTTTAGTTTCACACCGCCCCTGAGAAGTTATAGCTTCTCAGGGGCTTCTGTATTTTCTCATAGTTTTTACTCGCCTCGTCGCAAACTATACCAATCTACGCTTTCCAAATATAATGAAGCTAATCGCAGAGGAAGGAGAGGATTGAGTATGAGCAATATTTTATCAGAGGTACACCCTGAGCTTGTTGCAGAATGGTCGGATAAAAACCTGCCGCTTACACCGGATAGAATTACATACGGCTCAAACAAAGTCGTTTGGTGGAAAGGCGCTTGCGGTCACGAATGGCAGACAAGTGTTAAAGCTCGTTCAAACGGCGAAAACTGCCCAATCTGCTCAGGCGCAAGAGTGATAGAGGGTATCAATGATCTGGCAACGCTGAAGCCGGAGCTGGCTGATGAATGGTCGAGTAAGAATGATCCGCTGAAACCGACAATGGTAACGACAGGCTCTCATAAAAAAGTGATTTGGCAGGATAAATATGGTCACGAATGGACAGCAACGGTTAAGAGCAGAGCGATAAGCGGCACAGGCTGCCCGTATTGCTCTCATAACAAGGTCTTGGAGGGATTTAACGACCTTGCCTCACAGCGCCCTCTAATCGCTTCTGAGTGGTCTGAGAGGAATTACCCATTAAAGCCTGATATGGTTACAGTTTTTGCGAATCGGAAGGTATGGTGGAAGTGCAGAAAAGGTCACGAATGGAATACCCTTATTTCCACTCGTTCAGGTGGCAGCCAATGCCCTTATTGCAGTGGACAACTTCTGCTGAAAGGATTTAATGATTTCGCCACAACGCACCCTCAGCTTGCACAGGAATGGTCAGACCGGAATCTTCCGCTTACTCCTGATATGATAAATGAAAAGTCCCGCAGAAATGTCTGGTGGAAGTGTAGAGAGTGCGGGTATGAATGGCAGTCAGTCGTGTATGCTCGTGTAAAAGGAACGGTATGTCCTGTCTGTGCGGATCGGGCGGTTATGACGGGGTATAATGATTTAGCAACGACGGACACACATCTTCTTTCGGAATGGGACTACGAAAAGAACAAAGATATTTCCCCAAACAAAATATCAAGGCACTCAATGCAGAGCGTGTGGTGGAAATGCCCACTGGGACACTCGTGGAAGGCAAAAATTTCAGAAAGAGCGATTGAGGGAAAAGGCTGTAAGGTGTGTGAAAAAGACTATCTGACGGTTTTTCCGAAGCTGGCGGTTATGTACTATGCAGCGAAGAAGCACATAAAGGTACAGACAGATACGGATAAGATTATCGGCATATCGCTTGAAATATATTTACCTGAAGAAAAAGCAGCGATTGAAACGGTTAGTCGGACAGAGAATGTAGAAACCTTGAAAGCATATCTGTGCCGGAAGCGGGAGATCAAACTGATTAAAATCCCCTATACATTAGGAAACAGCGAAATAGACTTCGCTATGAAAATCAAAAAAGCGTTTCGCAGCTTACATATTTTCATAACCTCGAATGAAGATGAAGATACAGCATTTATCCGGCAGAGGTTTTTTGAATGGAGAAAAGAACAGATAAAATAAAGGAGACGATTTGATGAAAGACAGGCAATTTCATATCTATCTTGATGACGAGGAGTACGGACAAGTTTTGCAGGCGTTGATCGCCCTTAAAAATAATCTGATAGCGCAAGGCAGATATACGGACGCAGTAGATGATGTCCTTATCAAATTTACAAAAGCACGAAAGAAAAAGATGACCGTGCAATACATCTGAATAAAACCGCAGTTGTGCCGCTTGTTTCTCTACGGAGAAGCAGGCGGCTTTTTTTGCGTTTTTAGGGCAATTTTCAAGGTCAAAAAAATTTTTTTCAAATTTTTTTCGGAAAAGGGGCGATTTTGGGTGTGCATTTTGACCCCCTTTGTCCAAATGAGTGAAGGGGTTATTTCTCCGCAGGGGATTTCCCCCTTCAAAGTACCTTGAAAATTGAATAGACAGGCGCTAAGGACATTAGTTCTGATGAATAGCCCGAAGGTGGGTACGCCGTGACTTTTCTTGTTGACATACAGAGAACGAGCGAGAATCCCCGACCTGAAATTCAGCTTGCTACTGAAACGGCAATGACAGTCAGAATGATAATGATACTTCTCTACGGAGCTGGCGGAGTACCCGGCAGAGGTGAGATTCCTATGATACGGTTTCGCAAACCGTAACCTTAGCGCTTCCCGTACAAAGCGAATCGCTTTCCGCAGGGGGCGTTGAGAACAAATACTGCGGTCTTTACATAGCCGCCTCTTATTGAGGCAGGCTGTGAAATCTATGAAAGGAGGTAAAGCCGGAGATGTCAAACTGCAAGACGATTGCGGTATGCAATCAAAAAGGCGGTGTGGGCAAGACCACGACTACGGTTAATTTAGGCGTCGGACTTGCTATGCAAGGAAAAAAGGTGCTTCTGATTGACGCTGATCCGCAGGGCGATTTAACGACCTGCCTCGGTTGGAGGGATACCGACAGCCTTTCCGTGACGCTGACAGAGAAGTTACAGGCGATCATATCGGAGCAGGAGCAAAATCCCTTTGACGGTATTCTGCACCATAAAGAAAAAGTAGACCTTGTACCGTCCAATCTCAGCCTATCGTCATTGGAAATGACGCTTGTAACGGCGATGAGCCGAGAAAGCGTCCTGAAGAATTATCTGAGCCTTGTAAAAGACAAGTACGATTATGTCCTTATTGACTGTATGCCGAGCTTGGGCATGATTACCTTTAACGCTCTAACGGCGGCGGACAGCGTGATTATCCCCGTTCAGGCACAGTATCTTCCCGCTAAGGGAATGACGCAGCTTTTGGGGACGATTGTGAAAGTGAGGAAACACACAAACGCCGATTTGAAAATCGACGGTATCCTTCTGACGCTTGTAGACGGAAGGACAAATCTTGCGAAAAGCACAGTGGAAGCGCTCAGGGAAAATTTCGGCAGCCATATCAGGATATATAGATCAATGATTCCGGCAGCCGTAAAAGCCGCAGAGGTATCTTCTAAAGGGACAAGTATCTACGCCTATGAGCCGAACAGTCCGGTGTCTAAGGCTTACGCCGGTTTCACAAAGGAGGTGTTAGCCGATGGCAGGCAGAAAGAGCGACTTCACGCTGCCCACGAACACGCTCGATGAGCTGTTTTCCTCTCAGGAGGAACGGGACGAAGCGAAGCTGTCTAAAATCAGGGATATTCCGCTTGAGGAAATCGACGATTTCCCCGACCACCCGTTTAAGGTGCGGGAAGATGAGGATATGTTTCAGCTTGTGGAAAGTATCAAAGAGCGTGGCGTGATTACTCCCGCTACCGTAAGGCAGAAGGAGGACGGCAGATACGAGCTTATTTCAGGACACAGACGAAAAAGGGCTTGCGAGCTTGCCGGATTTGAAACGCTCAGATGTGAGGTAGTAGACCTTGACCGTGATGAAGCGACGATTTTAATGGTCGAAAGCAACTTCCAGCGGTCACAGATACTTCCCTCGGAAAAAGCCCACGCATATAAAATGCGGCTTGACGCTATGAAAAGACAAGGACAGAGAACAGATTTAACTTGTGCCCCACTGGGGGACAAGTTGGTGGGAACAAAATCAGTAATGCTTTTAGCTGATAAATCTGATGACAGTAAAACTCAAATTCAGCGATATATCCGCCTTACAAACCTTGTTCCCGAACTGCTTGAATTTGTAGACGAGGGCAGGATTAAAATGCGTCCCGCCGTTGAACTGTCCTATCTGAACGAGGACTGCCAGAGGGATTTGGTGGACGAAATCGACCTAAACGACTGTACCCCGTCCCACGATCAGGCAATCCGTATGCGGAAGTTTTTCGAGGAAGGCAAGCTGACAACAGAAGCGATTTCTGCGATTATGAGCGAGGAAAAGCCGAATCAGCGTGAGAAGATTGTTTTGCGTGGGGACAGGGTGCGAAGCCTGATCCCGAAAAATATCCCCATCAACCAAACGGAGGAGTATGTCTGCAAGGCGCTGGAGCATTACAACAGGTTTTTGCGTAACCGTGCCGAGCGTGACAGCAGGTAAGGCGGAGTGTGTTTTTCTTCTTCTTCCCCCTTCCTCACACTCCAACCCCTAAACTATCTCACTATCCGAAAGAATAAAACTATCTCTTCTGATTACAGCTATCTCACCTAACTCAATCTATCTCAGAAAAACGCACCATTCCAAAACACAGGAGGTATGCCCTATGATGTAAGATTAACCTTCGTTTCACACCTTTGCCTGAAACGCTGTTTCGCATTACAATGGCGGCAGAAAAGGAGTGAAACGCAATGAAAACAAAAACGATTGTTTTTTTATTGGCTCTTTTGCTGATCGTGTTTGCAGGCTGCAACAATGCCCCGTCAAATGAAGATGAGACGCAGCCGTTTTCTTTTTCGGAGAGTGTTCAAAGCACCTCTGAATCCGAAGCGCCTGCGGGAAAGGAAAGCAAAGAGGTTGAAACAACGCCTGAAGCCGTACAGGAATCAGAGCCGGAAAAGCAGGAAGAAACAACGGAAACGGATACGGTCAGCTCCGAACAGCCTCAGACTGTTTCTGAAAGCGGGCAGGCGGCACAGTCCGCCGAACAACCCGATAAAGCGGATAAGACCGAACATTCCGTATCCACACCGCAGCCGGATATTCCAAAAGAAAGCGAAGCGCCTGCGCCGCCTGAAGCGGAAGGAACGCCGAGCGAAACCGAAACCGACTTTGACATTGAATACTGGATTTCCTTTGCAAAAGGCTACGCTCAGAGCGTGGGGATTTTGTTAGACAGCGAGGCGGTTTACTGTTGGGATAATCCGATTCGTGCCGGAGCGCACTGCAAATATCTCGAAAGAGATATTCACAGCCGCTTGGATCGGTACAAGGCTGACGAAGAAATCACAGCCGTATGGATTTGGGCGGAGGAAATCTCTGACGGAATCTACGACATCTATATCGGCTACGCTTAAATTTAATATTCCATTTTGAGGACGCACCGAAAAAAACGGTGCGTTTTTTCATTTCAAGGAGGATTTCAGATGAAAATTAAGAAACCAAAACGCATTATGTCGCTGTTTCTTGCGGCGCTGATGTGCGTGACTTCCCTTGTGGGAATGGGTACGACCGCCTATGCCGCAGAGGAAACGGACGATGTGTACCTTATCTCGTTCCCCCGTGACGGGGACTCGAATTACAACGCCGAATGGGGACACGGCAGCCTTACCTTTATGAACGGCTGGAAAACAGGCACTTCCCGTTATACAACTGTCCGTGCGATGGGCTCATACGAGGGCAATATCTGCTACTGTATTGAAATCGGCGTCCCGCAGCAGACCGGAGACAGCTTTACCAAAAAGGGCGAGGATTTTTGGGACAACTACCCTTCGTCCTATAACAGCACCATTTCTCCTGACGATATTAAGCTGTTCATTGGTCGTATCTTCCAGTACGGCTATACGGGAACCATCTCAACCTCGTGGCGTTCTCAGAACGAGGGCGGCGATAAGCTGGCTCACGCAGTCGCTACACAGCTTCTCATTTGGGAAACCGTGATCGGCGAGCGTGATGAAAACTTTAACAAGGTCAGCACAGGCGGCAAGGACGCTGTTCTGGATCAGATCAGCCCTAACCACCCTCTTTATGACAAAATTATGAGCTACTACAATTCAATGGCGGCAAGTGTGCAGAAGCATTCCAAGCTGCCGAGCTTCCTTTCCAAAACGCCGGGAAGCGCACAGGAGATCGAGCTTGAATGGGATGGCTCTAAGTACACGGTTACGCTGACGGACAGCAACAATGTCCTTTCGGGATATAAGTTCTCGTCCAATGATTCGGGCGTTCAGTTCTCCGTAAGCGGAAACAAGTTGACGATTACTGCCGAGAAAGCGCCGAGCGACGGGCTGACGATTACCGCAGAGAAAACAGCGCAGAGAAAAGGCGTTATCACTTGGACGGACGGTATCTATGGACCGAACGGCGGTGTGCAGGATACCGTAACCTATGCTCAGACGGTCAATGATCCGGTTAAGGGATTCCTTAAATTAAAGGTTTCCTATGGATCAGCGAAAATCGTCAAAACCAGTGAGGACGGAAAAGTTGACGGTATTTCCTTCCGTATTCAGGGTAACGGCATTGATAAAACCGTTAAGACAGAAAACGGCGGTCAGATTCAGGTAGATAACCTAATGCCCGGAGTATATACCGTAACCGAGCAGGAATATGACCGCTACGAGCCGCAGGAGTCCCGCAGAGTAACCGTAGTTGCGGGGCAGGTTGCGACCGTCAACTTCAATAATACGCTGAAGCGTGGCGATATTGAGGTTATCAAATCCTCGGAGGATAACTTCAATGAGGGCGTGACCTTCCATCTTTACGGCACATCGCTCTCCGGCATTGCCGTGGACGAGTATGCGGTTACGGATAAAAACGGTGTGGCGACCTTTGAAGATGTGCTGATCAGCGGCACTACGCCGTACACCATTGAGGAAGTGGATACAGCAATCCGTTATGTCATTCCCGCAGATCAGACCGCACCCGTCAAGTGGAACGAGGTCACTACCCGCAATTTCACGAATATCCTGAAGAAGTTTACCGTTACCGTGACAAAAAGCGACGCTGAGACGGGAACGGCTCAGGGGAACGCCTCTCTTGCGGGAGCAAAATACGGGATTTTCAAGGGCGAACAGCTCATTGACGAATACTACACTGATGAAAACGGGCAGTTCACCACAAAAGAATATATCTGTGATTCGGATTGGACAATTAAGGAACTTGAGCCGAGCGAAGGCTATTTGCTCGATCCGACAGTCCATAAGGTTGGCGCAGAGCCAGAGCTTTATACCATTGAGCATAATCAGACCGCAAATGATGTAAATGAACAGGTTATCAAGGGTAATATCGCCATTATCAAACATACGGACGATGGCGAAACACAGATTGAAACGCCCGAAGAAGGCGCTGTTTTCGAAGTGTATCTCAAATCCGCAGGCTCTTTTGAAAACGCAAAGGAATCTGAGCGTGATACTCTGACCTGCGACGAGAACGGCTTTGCACAGACAAAGGATATGCCTTACGGCACATATACCGTCCATCAGGTGTCCGGTTGGGAAGGCAGGGAGCTGATGGATGATTTTGATGTGTTCATCGCAAAGAACGCTCAGACCTACCGCTACCTGATTAACAACAGCAATTTTGAAAGCTATATCCAAGTGGTAAAGGTGGACGCAGAAACTGGCAAAACAATTCCCTATGCGGGCGCAGGCTTCCAGATTTATGATCCATCCGGCAATCTCATCACGATGGAATTTACCTATCCCACCCCGACAACGGTTGACACTTTCTATACCGACGCTAACGGCTCGCTCGTAACGCCGGAAAAGCTGCCATACGGTCAGGGCTACTCTATCGTTGAGGTACAGAGTCCTTATGGATATGTTCTTGATTCCACACCCGTCTATTTTGATGTAGCGGAAGAAAATTCTTCTGAGGAAAGCGGGGTAACAGTGATAAAAGTCGAAAAGACCAATATGCCGCAGAAAGGTACGATTAGTATTGAAAAGACGGGCGAGGTATTCTTCGGTGTCTCAGTAAGCGGCGGAACAGATGAAAACGGGCAGGAACTTCCCGTTATCTATCAACCGATCTATGAAACACAGGGACTTCCTGATACTGTCTATGAAATCCGTGCCGCCGAAGATGTGGTAACACCCGATGGTACGCTGAGATACAGTAAGGGCGAGCTGGTCGATACGGTTACAACCGATGAAATGGGTTTTGCTGAGAGCAAGGAACTCTACCTCGGAAAATACGAGGTAAAAGAGGTTAAGGCAGGCTACGGAATGGTATTAAGCGATGAAGTCCATACCGTAGAACTTATTTACGCCGGACAAAATGTAGCCGTAACCGAAACGGCGAGTTCCTTTGTCAACGAAAGACAGAAAGTTGAAGTAAGCCTTGAAAAAGCACTTGAAACAAGCGAACTGTTTGGTATCGGCAGTAATGGCGAAATCAAAAATATCAGCTTTGGCTTGTTTTCCGATGAGGAACTCGTATCCGCAAGTGGTACTTCCATTCCGAAAGACGGACTGCTTGAAATCATTACGCTTGATGAAAACGGCAAGGCGACCGTTAAAACTGATCTGCCTTTGGGCAGCTATTATGTAAAAGAGCTTGCGACAGACGAGCATTATCAGCTTAGCGGCGAAAAATATCCCGTTGTATTTGAATATGCGGGACAGGAAACTGCAACGGTAGCGATTGCAGTGAATAATGGTGAGCCGATGGAAAATAAGCTGATCTACGGCTCTGTATCAGGTAAGAAGGTTGACGAAAACGGCGAAGGACTTGGCGGTGCGCTCATTGGTCTGTTTAAGAGCGATGATGTGGAATTTATCAAAGAAAATGCCCTGATGACCGCCGTATCCGGCGACGATGGCAGCTTCTCCTTTGAGAATGTGCCTTACGGAAACTGGTATATCCGTGAAATCGAGCAGCCGACCGGATTCGTGCTTGATGAAACCGTCTATGATGTAAACATTTCGGAAAACGGGCAGATTGTTGAGATTGAAATCGTCAATGAGCTTATCCGTGGAAATATCGCTTTGACAAAGGTGGACGCTGAATATACAGATACCAAACTGGCAGGCGCTGTTTTTGAAGTCTACAAGGATTCCAATGACAACGGCGAGCTTGACAGTGAGGACGAGCTGATCGGTACGCTGACCGAAAAGGAAATCGGACAGTATGAAATGAACGATCTGCTCTATGGACGCTATTTTGTGAAAGAGACAAAAGCACCGGAGGGCTTCACGCTGGACGAAGGCGTGTATGAAGTGTTTATTGACACCGACGGAAAGACCTATCAGGTCGAAAATACAGAGGGCAAAGGTTTTGCAAATGAACCTGTGCGTGGGAACCTGAAAATCGTGAAAACATCGTCCGACGGAAAAGTGGAAGGCTTTGCTTTCCGCATTACCGGAGCAAACGGCTATGATGTCACCCTTGAAACAGACGAAAAGGGTGAAATCTTCATTGAAGGACTGCGTATCGGCGAGTACAAGATTTCCGAAGTAAACAATTCCGCTTCCGCTATGTATATCCTGCCAGCCGATAAAGAAGCTGCGGTGCAGACAGGCTCTACCACAGTTGTAGAAATGCACAATGAGCTGAGGGATACACCGAAAACCGGAGATGACAGCAAGCTCGGTCTTTGGCTTGCCCTTGCAGGCGTGTCGGTGGCAGGCATAGCTGCTTGTGGTATTTTCGGCTTTAAGAAAAAGAAGAAAAAGGAGGATAACTGATGGAACTGAAAGCTATTATTGGAATTGCTTTGGTCGCCTTTATCGTAGGCGGCTTTATCTTTTTGCAGATCCGTAACAGAAAGAAAAAGTAAGAACTTCTACGGGGGGCGGAGTTTAAATACTTCGCCCCTTTTTCTATATTTAGGAGGCTTAGATGAAAAAGCTTGAAACTGTGGAAAACAGGGTGCTTGCGGTTTTAAAGGAACACCCCGAAGCACGAAACGATGATATGAAGCTATATCTGCTCATAAGCAAAGCGTGTATCTATGATACTTACGGTATCGCAGATTTCAGCTTTGAAGATGTGATGAGCAATTACAAGGCTTACGGTATCCCTTGTTTTGAGAGTATCCGAAGGACACGACAAAAAATTCAGGCAAAATACCCTGAACTTGGCTGTTCCCCCGAAGTGCGCAGAGCAAGGCATAAAATGCAGCGTGTCTATTCCGACTACGCTAAGAGCTAAGACAGGAGGTAAAAGAAATGGCAGCGAAAAAAAGTACAAATACCGCTTTGCAGCAGAAAGTAAAGGTGCTGGCGAAGCTCTATGATTCCGGCTGTAAAACCGAAAAGGATTTGAAGGCGCTGAGCCTGCAAAGTATTTTGAAAATCCCCGATATTTCCGTTTCCGATATGACGGTTATTACAGAGCTTCAGGAGCAGATTGCAAAAAACAGGCTCTTTTCCTATTTGGGAGGTGCTGATGATGAGCAGCAGTCAGAACAGAGCGACGGATAAGCATATTATCTGGAGCGATATAAATCTCAACCCTGATGATTGGCGTGACAATTATAAGGATTTCCTTGAAATCAATGAAATTGACGGAGATCCAAACGACGAACATAAGCTGTATGAATATATGGTTGAAACCAATGGCGAGTATCTTTCCGATGAACGGGAAAATCTCAATGTCCAGCTTTCTCAGCCGATTATCGTTATCGGCGACATCGGCAGATGGAACGGCAGAGTGATGGGCTATAAAATGATTGATTCCGGCAACATCAAGGACTGCCTGTATTCCGATACGGATATGACTGAATGGTATGTGGATAAGTACGGCGATCTTCGTGCCGACGCTGTTCATCACGATGGGACAAATCACTATTTGTACCGTGTGTTTAAGGATACTGTTTCGCCGGAACAGATTGAACGATTGCAGGAAAAAATCTATTTTGGAAAAGCTACACGGGCAGATATAACGAAGGTGACAAAACGGCTTGGAGATGAAATTGCGGCAGTCTATGGTTTCCACATACCGAAACAAAGAACAGCAGCCGAGAAAGAGAGGTAAGTATGCTTTCTGATGTTACTAACGAAAAAATTAAATATGCTAACTGTGGTGAGAATCGTGAATTACTCATTGACGAAATAATCCGCATTGGCATTTTAGATGTTTCTGGAAATCCTATTGCGGGTTGCAAGGAAAGGATATGCGAGCTTTATAAGTCACAACCTTTGTCACAGAAGGAATTTGGAGAAAAGTTAAACGCACTGTTTGCACCCAATGGATATAATCCAGTTAGCTTGCCGGCTGATGATCACACGCCATATAAACCATTCAAAATTGTATATAACAACGCCGGACTTCAATTTATGTTTAGGGACAGGAATGATAATATCCATTTGGAGTGTATTGGATGGAACGAAGTGGCACGGCGAACGGGTAGAATGATTCGACGAAGAGAATACTTTGCCAATGAGTCGCTTTTGGAATTACGAAAAGTCAGAGAAAGGAGCGAACGCTGATGGATTTTGTTATCAATCCCCTTACGGAAGCAGAATGCAAATACACTTACGCACAAAGCACACAGATAGAGGGACAGACAGGTTGCATAGGGCATTTGCGAGGCGATTTTGGCTCAGGCGGCAATGAGTTTTTTACCTCTTGGTTTGACCACAGGCGTGATTTGAAAACAGACCAGTTCAAAAACGAGCTGGACGAGGTTATCAATGCTCTGCGCTCTGAAGAATACGGGCTGTTAAAAAGCCGCACCGATATGTCACAGTATGCGAAAAGTCGTCCGGACAGTGCTTTTGAAGGCAGTTACACCACCGAGTATGGATTCCGTGCTGATACAGAAAAGTATGCTTTCCTGATACGCTGTAACCCTACCCGTGGAGACTATAACTTCTATTGCTACTGTTATGTGCGGGAATGGCTTGACCGCCATATGGAAAAAGCGAGCCGTGGAATCCGCTTTATCACGCCGGATTATAAGGAAAAATTCATAATTCCCGATGGAGATAAAATCCGCATTGCTTTAAGCGACGGTGAACAGCTTGACCGTACCTGCCGATATATCAATGAAAACTATTTGGAGGTTGGCAGCAATCTTTATCACATCTGTGAGTTTGCCGAGCGAATGGAACAGAACGGGAACACTGTGATCCCCCTTCGTTCCTCTTTGCCTGAGAAATGCTATGTATTCGTGCAAACGGAAAATTGCGTCGGCATTGTCAAAAAGGGCGAAAGCGGATTTTTCCGCACGGATATTCAGGGCGGTAAACCAAGTGAAACAAACGCCCTTGTAAACGATATGAACGAAAAGCTCGGCTTGACGAAAGATCAGACAGAAGCAATGAAAGCAGGCTCAATGTTTGGTTGGGATACACCTGCCGCAGATCCGAAAAGCTATGACAAAAGCGGTATTCCAGTAAAGCCGAAGCAAAAAGACTATGAAAGATAGGAGGTGTATAACCGATGGCACGAAAGTACGACCTGATTTCTGAAATGTACCGCCGTACCGCACACGCTGTTGTTTCTGATGTGCAGAACTGGCAAGCCTTTTTACGATGTGCCTGCCGAAATTACAGATTGCGCTTTGATGAGCAGCTTCTTATTTACGCTCAAAGACCGGACGCAACGGCGGTTTTGGAAATTGAGCGTTGGAATGATAAATTCGGGCGTTGGGTAAACCGTGGCGCAAAAGGTATCGCTGTCTTTGAGGACGCTGACCGAAGTAGACAGCGCTTAATCCATTATTTTGATATTTCCGACACCCACGAAAGCCGCTATTCCCGCCCCGTTCCGATTTGGGATATGAAGCCGGAATATACGGACGATGTAATTGAATCCCTTGAAAATACTTTCGGCGAGCTGGAAAATAAGGACAGCCTTGCGGACGCAGTGATGAGTGCTGCTAAAAACGCCGTGGAGGATAATATCCCCGACTATTTGAGCGATCTGATGTATGCCGCAGATGACAGCTTCCTCTACGGTCTTTCAGAGGATATGATTACCTCTATGTATAGGAAAGCGGTAACGAACAGCGTGGCATATATGATGATGACAAGGCTTGGGATAGATACCGAGCCATATTTTGAAACGGAGGATTTCTCCGTTATCACGAATTTCAATACGCCGGAAGCTTTAAATGCCCTCGGTATTGCGTCGAGTGATATTGCGGAAATGGGACTTGGAGAAATCTCCCGCACCATTCTTGCCCTCGACAGAAAAAATCGCATAATTGCAGATAGAGGAAAACCCGATTACAATAAAGTTGAAAATACAAGCGAAAGGAGCTTTGAAAATGAACGAGCTGACATACACAATGCAGGGCGATTACAATCTTCCCGACCTGACAATGCCCAACCAGCCGGAAGTGACTTTGGGCAGGTACGCTCAGATGAGACGGAAGTTTCTCAAGGAACACCACAAAATCCGGTACTACAATCTTCTGACGAGCTGCACCCTGACGGAGCATTTGGCGGAAGTAGAACAGACAGCGATGAAAATGGAAGAAACCCTGATGAAGCAGATGGCAGCGCAGGAGGGCTTGACAGAGAGCCTGAAAGCGGCAGATATGATGAAGTGGGTACAGGGAATGAACAACTTGAGGAACAGAGTACAGGAGATCGTGAAAGCGGAGGTCATCTTCGCTTAGACTATTATGACAGGAGACACGAAGATACCAGTCTGCCGTTTTTCGGCGGAGATGATACAATCCGTGAAATCCTCGGCATAACGCCTCACTTGAAAGCCTCAAAAGACGAAATTCGTGCTTTCTATGAAAGCAATCCCGATAACGCCGTCCGCACCGAATATATCAAAGGTATTTTCAACAATGATTATACTGAAGTAATTTTGAGCGATGGGCGGCGAGTCGGGTACAAAACTTGGCAGAATGTGCTTCAGCTTTGGGAAGGCAGTTACCTGTCCCGTACAAAACAGAGTTTCTATGATTGGGGTGTGATCGCACAGCACTTTGAAGCAATGCGGCTTCTCGGTGAATTACAGGATACAATGAAGCCGCTTCCGTCGGTAGATGGACAACTGAACTTTATGGAAACGCAGGCAGAGGAAAAAACCTCTGCTTTTTCTTTTTCACAGGAAATCATTGACGCTGTTCTCACTCGTGGAAGCGGCGTATCTGAGGGAAAGTTCCGTATCTTTGAACAGTTTGAAAAAAGTTTGTCGGCAAAGGAAAATGTCGATTTCCTAAAGGACGAATATGGTTGGGGCGGCTCCTATCCTGTAATTACAGGTACAGGGATTGACGAGCAGCACGACGGAAAAGGTATTTTGATTTCAAAGGGTATCGGTGATGATAAGCCTCATATCAGGCTGAATTGGAATCAGGTAGAAAAGCGAATCAAAGAATTGATACGCCTTGACCGTTATCTCAACCCGAAAGAAAAAGAGATTTATCCGCAGTGGCTCGAAAAGCAGGAGGAGCGCCGGGCTGAACTTGCCGAAGAACAGAGAAACCGTGAAATCCTCTCATCTGCGCCACCCGAAAACAATACGGCTGTTTCCAAATCTTTTGAGTACAACGGTTATCACTTTGAGCCAACAGGAATACTCTCTGCCGGAAGGACGCTAAAAGAGATTAGTAATGAAACTATTTCCAACAATACTCTTGGAATGTCGGCTTATGAAGGGGCTACTCACCCATATTCTTACGAAGAATTTTATAATGCTGCAAATAGCTCATCAGCAGATATTTTCAAATGCGTAGAAAACGGCAGACTATATATTCCGGGCGAAAATGAGTTATTTGAATACACCGGAAACTTTAATCCGATTTTGTCAATCGAACAATCTGAAACTCCTGAAAATTCAGCGTATGCCTATCATCTCGGTGATACGGTATATATGGGCGCAGACGAATATGAAATCCTTTCCTTTAACGATGAGCGTGTTGTACTTCACGATGTCCAATTTCCATTATTCCAAAAGGAGATGGACAGAGCAGAGTTCGACCGCAAGGTGCGGGAAAACCCAATGAACGATCACCTGAAGGTTAAGGAGTTACCGTCCGAAGAAAAAACAGATGAAGCGCCTGCCTTTGACATTGGTATGGGCTATCTTGGTAACGGTCTTACCGTCTGGAACAGAGCTGTTGAGGAAAGCGGCGATTACCAAACGATTGCCCATATCAGCGATGAAGGTGAAATTCACTACTATGTGGACGGACTGCCCGAAGATGTAGTGGCAAGGATAGAGCAGGCGGCAGCGCAGGAACAGCAAAAGTCTTTGTTTGCCGCTTCTTATCAAGTGGGTGACAGAGTGTATTTGGACGGCAAGCCGTTTGAAATTACACGGGTAGATGACTGGAATGTGGAGCTGATGGATCGTTCGGAGCAAAACCCGCAGCCACGCTTGGAGAGCAAGGATAACTTTATGCAGCTTGTTCAGCAAAACGAGCGCAGCAACCGTTTTACAGACGCTTACCGTGAATACGGTGAGATCAAGGAAGAAAATCCTGACAGTCTTGTGCTGTATCAGGTGGGCGATTTCTTTGAAGCCTATGGAGCGGACGCACAAACCGTCAGCGAAGCGTTAGAACTGAATCTGACTTCTCGCTTTATTGGAAACAATCAGCGAACTCAAATGTGTGGTTTTCCGGCAAACCGCTTGGAAACCTATATCAATATGCTGCTTGACCGTGGCTTTGATGTGGCGGTTTCTGCCGCCGAAAACGGAGAGCGAAATACCCGCAACATTGTATCAAGCAACAAGGAAGATCCGGTACAGTCGCAGCCAGTCGGCAGGATTGAGTACCTTGATGAAGATGGAAATATAATCCACACAGATGAGTATACCAGCGAGTATCAATTCAAAAAGGATATTGAGGAAGAAAGCTCATTCGGCACACGCTTACGCTTTTATGTGTATCGAGACGCAGAAGGAAAAACCATAGATCAAACCTTCATCACAAAACAGGATACCACGTTAAATGTCTACGAAATCATTGATTCGCCTTATCTTGTAAAAGACAGGACAGAAAACGCACTCCCGCCTGATGAAAGATTTTTCGTTATTGAAACTGATGAGGGCTACGCCATTTGGGACGATTTGACAGAAGCGATCTATATCGACGATGAAGGCGTCAGCGAGGAATTTAAGAGCGAGTGGCAGGCAAATGACTATTTGGAACAGGTGAAAAAGTCTGTTTCCGAAAAGGAAGCTGCCGGACAGCTTGAGCCTGAACAAAAAGGAGCTAAGCCATTAACACCTGCTTTTGTCCAACCTAAACGCTCACGGGTACAGACCTTTGATTTGCACCCCGAAATCCCATTGTCTGAACGGCATACCTTTGACCTCGCCTCCCACGAAGTGCCGGAGGCAGGCAAAAAAGAACGCTTCCGTAGGAATATGGAAGCAATCCGTGTGTTGAAGGAATGTGAGTTTGAGAATCGCTTTGCTACACCCGAAGAACAGGAAATCCTTTCACAATATGTCGGTTGGGGCGGTATTCCCGAAGCCTTTGACGAGAACAATTCCTCGTGGGCTGATGAGTTTATCGAGCTTTACACCGCCCTTTCCCCTGATGAATACGAGAGCGCAAGAGCAAGCACGCTGACCGCTTTCTACACCCCGCCGGTCGTCATTTCCTCAATTTACAAGGCAATGGAACAGATGGGATTCCGTGAGGGCAACATCTTGGAGCCTTCCTGTGGAATTGGAAACTTTATCGGTATGCTGCCACAGTCTATGCAGGACAGCAAAATCTACGGCGTTGAGATCGACAAAATTTCGGCGGGTATCGCACAGCAGCTCTATCAGAAAACCTCGATTGCGGCACAGCCGTTTGAAGAAGCCAATATTCCCGACAGCTTCTTTGACGCTGTTATTGGCAATGTGCCATTCGGTGATATTCGAGTCAACGACAGGAGGTATAACAAGCATAACTTTCTAATCCACGACTACTTTTTTGCGAAATCCTTAGATAAGCTCAGACCGGGCGGCGTAATGGCGCTCATTACGAGCAAAGGCACAATGGATAAAGAGAGTCCTGCTGTGCGAAAGTATATTGCACAGCGAGCGGATCTTCTCGGCGCAATCCGACTGCCCAATAACACCTTTAAGGGCAATGCCGGAACAGAGGTTGTCTCGGATATTTTGATCTTACAGAAGCGTGACAGACTTATTGACCTTGAACCGGAATGGGTACACCTAAACACCGATGAAAACGGCGTAAAGATGAACACCTACTTCGTCGATCACCCTGAAATGGTATTGGGCGAATGGAAAACCGTGTCCGGCAGATTCGGCGAGGAAGATACCGTTGTTCCCTATGAAAACGCCGACCTTGCCGAGCTTTTAGAAGAAGCAATCTCCAATATCCACGCAGAGATCACCGATTATGAGGTGGACGAGGAACTGACCGAAGAAGATAACTCCATTCCTGCCGATCCCGAAGTCCGCAACTTTTCCTATACGGTTGTGGACGATAAAATCTACTATCGTGAAAACAGCCGTATGGCTCCCGTCGATGTTTCTGCTACCGCAGAAAACCGTATTAAGGGTATGATTGCGATCCGTGACTGCGTCAGAAACCTGATTGAAATGCAGACCGCAGATTATCCCGATTACGAAGTTGAAAAGGAACAGCAGAAGCTAAATGAACTATATGATACCTTCTCCAAAAAGTACGGGCTGATCAATTCCCGTGCGAATGTGTCCGCTTTTTCACAGGATAGCTCCTTTGCCCTGCTTTCCGCACTGGAGGTGCTGGACGAAAACGGTGAGCTGGAGCGCAAAGCGGATATGTTTACAAAGCGGACGATTAAACCGCATACTCCTGTTACCTCGGTGGATACTGCCAGCGAAGCACTTGCCGTATCTATGGGCGAAAAGGCTCAGGTGGATATGGAATATATGTGTTCTCTCACAGGCAAAACCGAAGAAGAAGTTTATCAGGAATTAAAGGGAGTCATCTTCTTAAACCCGGTGTACGGCTACGGCGGCAGTGATGAGCAAAAGTACCTGATGGCGGATGAATACCTTTCCGGCAATGTAAGGAAAAAGCTGGCTTGGGCGAAAAAGTCCGCAGAAGTCTACCCTGAAGATTACAAAATCAATGTGGAGGCGCTGGAAAAAGTACAGCCCAAAGACCTGACTGCCAGCGAAATTTTCGTGCAGCTCGGCACGACTTGGCTGCCGGAAGAAATCGCACAGCAGTTTATGTATGAGTTTTTGGATACACCTGTTTATGCGAGATGGAATATTAAAGTCCATTACTCAAAGCTGACGGGCGAATGGAATGTGGAGGGAAAATCCTATGACCGTGGAAACCTGAAAGCCTACAACACCTACGGCACGAAGCGTGTCAATGCCTACAAAATTATTGAAGATACGCTCAATATGAAAGATGTGCGTGTCTTTGACTATATGGAAGATGATGAGGGCAAAAAGAGGGCTATCCTCAATAAAAAAGAAACCGCTATCGCCCAGTCAAAGCAGGAGCTTATTAAGCAGGGCTTTCAGGATTGGGTATGGCGTGATCCGGAAAGGCGAGAAAAGCTGGTACGGCTGTATAACGAAAAGTTCAACTCAATTCGCCCTCGTGAATATGATGGAAGCCACATTGTCTTTAGCGGCATAAACCCTGAAATTACACTCAGGGAACATCAGAAAAATGCGGTCGCACATATCCTTTACGGAGGAAATACCCTGTTGGCACACGCCGTAGGTGCGGGCAAGACCTATGAAATGACTGCCGCCGCTATGGAATCCAAGCGGCTCGGACTTTGCAATAAATCACTCTTTGTTGTGCCGAATCATTTGACGGAGCAGTGGGCGGCAGAGTTCTTACAGCTCTATCCTGCGGCGAATATCTTGGTCGCTACCAAAAAAGACTTTGAGATGAAAAACCGAAAACGCTTCTGCGGCAGGATTGCAACAGGCGACTACGACGCTGTAATCATCGGTCACTCGCAATTTGAAAAAATACCGATGAGTATTGAAAGACAAAGGGCTGTTTTACAGCAACAGCTTGATGATATTGTCGAGAGAATTGCGGATATAAAGCGAAACCGTGGAGATCGTTTTTCGGTCAAGCAACTTGAAAAAACAAAGCGTTCGTTGCAAACGAAGCTGCAAAAGCTGAACGATCAATCAAGAAAGGATGATGTAGTAACCTTTGAAGAACTCGGTGTAGACCGTCTTTTTATCGACGAGTCTCACTACTATAAAAATTTGTATCTCTACACGAAAATGAGAAATGTGGGTGGTATAGCTCAGACAGAAGCACAGAAATCCAGCGATCTTTTTATGAAATGCAGATATTTGGATGAAGTCACCGGAGGGCGTGGCGTTGTGTTTGCGACAGGCACGCCGATTTCAAACAGTATGGTTGAGCTTTATACCATTCAACGGTATTTGCAGTACAAGACACTGCAAGAACACGATTTGCAGCACTTTGACGCTTGGGCTTCCAGCTTTGGCGAGACGGTCACGGCGGTAGAACTTACACCCGAAGGAACAGGATACCGAGCAAAAACACGCTTTGCGAAATTTAATAACCTGCCCGAACTGATGGCGATGTTCAAGCAGGTCGCCGACATTAAAACGGCGGATATGCTCAATCTTCCTGTACCGGAAGTGGAGTACCATAATATTGCGGTGAAGCCGTCACAGGTGCAAAAAGAAATGGTTGCTTCTCTCGGTGAACGAGCCGAAAGAATAAGAGGAGGCGGTGTTGATTCCAGCGTTGATAATATGCTGAAGGTGACAAACGACGGGCGAAAACTCGCCCTTGACCAGCGAATGATGAATCCAATGCTGCCCGATGAAGAAAGCAGCAAAGTCAACGCCTGCGTAAATGAGGTGTTCCGCATATGGGAGGAAAACAGTGATAAAAAGCTGACGCAGCTTCTTTTTTGCGACCTCTCTACTCCAAAGGGCGAAGGCGAATTTTCCGTCTATACAGACATAAGAAAGAAGCTGATTGAGCGTGGTATTCCCGAAACTGAAATCAAGTTTATCCACGAAGCGGATACCGAAGTCAAAAAGCAGGAGCTATTCAAAAAGGTGCGTCGTGGTGAAGTACGAATCCTGATGGGCAGCACACAGAAAATGGGGGCTGGTACAAATGTTCAGAATAAGATTATCGCTTCCCACGATCTTGACTGTCCGTGGCGACCTGCCGATTTGGAGCAGCGAGCCGGAAGAACGGTGCGGCAGGGTAACGAAAACCCGACTGTTGGCTTATACCGCTATGTAACAGAAGGTACTTTTGACGCATACTGCTGGCAGCTCGTAGAGGGAAAACAGAAGTTCGCAAGTCAGATTATGACGAGCAAATCGCCAGTGCGTTCCTGTGAGGATGTGGACGCTACCGCACTTTCCTATGCGGAAATCAAAATGCTTGCGGCAGATAATCCGCACATCAAGGAGAAAATGGACTTGGATATTCAGGTGCAGAAGCTGCGTCTTTTGAAGTCCAACTATCTTTCTGAGAAATATGAGTTGGAGGACAAGATCATCAAATACTACCCGACAACAATCGCTCGGACGAAAGAGACGATTGCGGGGCTGGAAAAAGACATATCGCTTGCAAAAGAACACCCGAAGCCTCTGGACGATACCTTTGTAGGGATTGAGGTTAAGGGTGTTTCTTATTCCGAAAAAGCGGAAGGCGGACAGAAAATCATTGACGCCTGCAAGGAAATGACTTCGCCTGATCCCATCCCTCTCGGCAAGTACAGAGGCTTTGATTTGGAGCTTTCCTTTGATACCTTTGAGAAAGCCTATCAGGTAAAAATCAAGGGCTGTCTTTCCCGTTCCGTTTCTTTAGGCACGGACGCTATCGGCAATATTACCCGAATCGACAATGCCATTGAGAAAATTCCTGAACGGCTGGAGGCAAAAAGCAGGGAGCTTTCAACCCTCGAACAGCAATTCGTTACTGCGAAAGCAGAGGTGGAAAAACCGTTTGACAAGGAAGAAGAACTGACCGAAAAGACAAATCGGCTCAATGTCTTAAACGGCTTGCTTAATGTGGATAAGCGGGAAAATGAGCTTGTAGACGGTGCGCCGGACGAGGGCGACAGCGTACCCGCTCCAAAGGAAAGAGCTTATGAGAGATAACCTTTTTGCGGTATGGGAGAAGTCTCATACCGCCTTTACATATCACGGCAAGGTGGAAAAAGACACAATTCTGTGATATAATAATCAAAATACAAATTGATATTTGTGGAAAACAAAACGGGAGAATTATTATATGACGATAGAAGAAATGTTTGGAGATTTATACTCCATTGATATTATGGCAGAAAAGAAAACAGGAGAAATTGTACTGTTCTTGATTTGCTATGGTTTTATTGATGGAGAAGAAAAAACTCAAAGAGCATTGTTGACTAAAATTGAAGCATATTTGAAGTATACTAAGAGTGCAGAATTTCAAAATGAATATTTGAAATGTCCAATTATTTTACGAGTTACTTTTAAAGAAAAACCAGACCAACTTATATTAGACTTATTAAAAAATAGTCAGTCATGGATTATGGAATATGATGTAACATTGGAAGTAGAAATCAACAACAAGACAATAAAACTTCTGCCGTAAAGGCACTAACAAATCCTAAGTTGTCGAGATAAATGGCTTACAGCTTGCAAAACAAATCGTTCTAAAAACTGAACATCTTTTTTACATAGCCGCTCGGTTTTACAAAAAATCAGGCGGCTATATCTATCACGGCAAGGTGGAAAAAGACATAGTGCTGTGATATAATAAAGTGGCTCTTTGAGAGTCAATGTCAAGAAAACTGAGGTTATTTTCCTATGAAAAATATTTTGATTCACGGCTTGGGACAAATCAGTAAGGATTGGGATACCATTAAAAATGAGTTGGAAACGAGGGGAATTTCCTCTGTCGCTCCTGATTTATTTGACCTTGCAAAAGGCAGGAAATTAGACTATCCCACAGTATATCAGGCATTCAGCGAGCTGTGCGAGTCTTACCAAGACAAACTAAATCTTTGCGGGCTTTCCCTCGGCGGTCTGCTTGCGCTCAATTATGCTATCCAGTATCCGAAAAAAATAAACTCTCTTGTTTTGATCGGAACGCCGTTTGAGATACCGAAAGGACTGCTGAAATTTCAAAATATTGTATTTAGATTTATGCCCAAAGCCGTATTTCAGAATATGGGCGTAAGCAAAAAAGATTTTATTCGTTTGAGCAAATCAATGGTTGATCTCAATTTTATGGATTCGGCGACAGCGCTTGATTGTCCCGCCCTTATTCTTTGCGGCGCAAAGGATAAAACGAATATGGAGAGTGCTAAGCGGTTTCACGAAGCAATGAAAAACAGCAAGCTGGTCATTGTGGAAGCTTCCGGTCACGAAGTAAACAAAGATAATCCGAATGAGTTAGTTCGTGTTTTGCAAGACTTTTGGGCAGACAGGTAGAGATGAGGTTTTTAATAATGAATGAGAGAGAAAGAATTATCCGGTTATGGTTTGATATGTGGCTGAAACAACAGGATTTGGGCATAGATGATATTTTTACAGAAGATGTGGTTTATACAGAAAGCTGGAGTCCAAAATATCAGGATCGAAAAACTGTTAAGCACTGGTTTGACGAGTGGAATACACGGGGCAAAGTCCTTATTTGGGACATTAAGCAGTTTTTCCATAAAGGTAATCAGACTATCGTGGAATGGTACTTCAAAAATGAAATGAACGCTGGAAGCATAGAAGAATTTGACGGCATTTCACTTGTAGAGTGGACGGATGATAACAAAATTAAGTCTTTAAAAGAATTTGGCTGCAACCGTAATAACTATAATCCGTATCAATATGGCGATCAACCTCGATTTAGAGATGAAAAGGCAAATTGGTTTTGATATGTTGATTATCGTGGTAGATTTCCGTCACGAATTTAATAAAGGAAATATGGAGACAGAAAGATGGAATATATAGTAGATGATAAAAAACTGGACGCATTTACCTTTATTGCGTTCGTCAAACAAGTATGGCAAGGCAATTATGATATTGAAAAAACACAGTGTGCATTGTCTCAGACAATCAATATTACTGCTTATGAAAATGAGGCACTGATTGGCTGCTTGCGTATTCTTACAGACGGATATTATTTCGGTACGATTACAGAGTTGCTCGTCCTTCCTGAATATCAAAAACAGGGAGTCGGCAGTAAACTCTTGCAACTTGCAAAGGATAATACCCCTACTATGCTGTATTTTGGAGCGCAGCCGGGGATAGAAAAGTTTTACGAAAAGAATGGTTGCAAAAGAAGCTTGCAATCCTATGTGATCGAAAAGGAACGGTCATAACGAAAATTTACGAGGTGCTTAGTATGGAAGTCAAAAAAATAGATGATACTCAAATTACAAATGCCATTGACTTGATTTGGCAAACTTTTTTACAATTTGAGGCTCCCGATTATTCTGAAGAAGGAGTTAAGTCGTTTCAGGATTTTATTGAGAACAAAGAGATCATCAAAACATTAGAATTTTGGGGCGCTTATGACGAAGAAGAACTAAAGGGAGTTATCGCAACAAACGAAAACCGGAAGCATATCTGTTGCTTTTTTGTGAAAGCACAGTATCAAAGACAAGGCATTGGTAGAAAGTTGTGGGACTTCCTACGAGAAAATAGTTCAAGCAAAACCATTACAGTAAATTCTTCTCCGTATGCAGTTCCCGTCTATCATAAACTGGGTTTCGTAGATATTGATACGGAGCAACTTTCGGATGGCATACGATATACACCTATGCAATTTATAAAATGATTGATTTGAGAGAGGTGATTTGTAGGTGAAACGCTGCATTGTAGTAACCGAAATAGTCTAAAATAAAATATCAGGAGGTTAATAATGACTATTTCGGAAACTAAAATCTATCCTCGTACCGTGGACAAACAAACGGTATACTTAAAGAGCGTAGTAAAAAATCCAAACATTATTGTTGGCGATTATACGATGTATAATGATTTCGTAAATGATCCAACGGATTTTGAAAAAAATAATGTTCTGTACCACTATCCTATCAATCACGATAGACTGATTATTGGGAAATTTTGCTCTATTGCGTGTGGTGCAAAGTTTATTTTCACGAGTGCTAATCACACTTTGAAGTCATTGTCTACTTATCCTTTCCCATTGTTTTTTGAAGAATGGGGACTGGACAAAAGCAATGTGACAGATTCGTGGGATAATAAGGGAGACATTGTTATCGGAAATGATGTATGGATTGGATATGAAGCTGTTATTATGTCTGGTGTTACCATTGGTGATGGAGCAATCATTGGTACTCGGGCAGTAGTAACGAAAGATGTACCGCCTTACACGATTGTAGGCGGTGTACCCGCACGACAAATCAGAAAGAGATTTTCTGAAGATACCATATCATCATTATTGGATATTAGATGGTGGGATTGGTCGGAGAAAAAAATTAAAAAAAATATTCCCGCCATTCAAACGGGAAGCATTGATTACCTAAAGTAATAGGACTTACCGAATAACAAATATCTTTACATAGCCGCTTGGTTTTACAAAAAATCAAGCGGCTATATTTTTGTTTAAGGAGGTGTTCGTTTATGGGCGAAATAGACTACAACGCCCTGCTTTACGACAAGATGAAAGCGGAGCAGGACAAGTACAGAGACTGGTTGCTTAATCAGCCGCCGGAGGAAATTCTGAATCATACCTACGAGTATACGATGAGAGAGGACATCGTGATGTGTATGGAAGAACTGGAGCTTTCTCCGAAACAGGCAAAGGCTTTGCTTCGTTCCCCTTGCCCTCTTGACGATGTCTATAAAGAGTTCAGGGACAGAGAAGTGGAGCATATGGATACCATTCGTGATTCCATCGAAACGAGGGCAAATGATGTGCTCAAACGAGACAAAAACAGAGAAAGCAGGTGAAGAAATGGCGCATAAATTAAAAACTATCCGTGCGGATATGCTGATGTTGCAGTATCAACTGGAAAGAGAATTGATTCGATATGTAAAAAGGTATCTCGCTCAGCCACGCACGACACTGATCACAGAAGATGAACAGTTTGTCTTTATGTGCGAACTGTACGACTATGTGGAGAATACGGAGTTTTCCCCTGAAATGGTTAGCTCCCTTATGAAAACAAAGAATGTATTGGAATTGTCTTGGGATATGTGGATAGACGATGGCTTCTTGGAAGATGGTGAAGATTCCATTAAAAAGGTAGCGGAACTTTTGCAGAAAGGAAAAATATGATATGCCATATATTGCGCCGGAGGTGATCGAACAGGCTCGGCAGATCGACCTTTTGACCTATCTGAAAAACTGTGAGCCGCACGAACTGGTGCGAATTTCAGGCAATAACTACACTACCCGTTCCCACGACAGCCTAAAGATTTCAAATGGCAAATGGATGTGGTGGTCGCAGAGAATCGGTGGATATAACGCCCTTGACTATCTTGTGAAAGTCAGGGGCTTTTCTTTTGTGGAGGCAGTCGAAACCCTAATGGGAAAGGCGGCGGTTATGCCTACTTTGACGGTCAGACCAAAGCAGAGTGAAAAGCCGAAAACTCTCCTACTTCCCGAAAAAAGCAAGACGACAGATAAGATCAGGGACTACCTGTTCAGCAGAGGGATTGACGCAGCCATTACCGACGAATGTATCAAAAAAGGCATTATCTTTGAGAGCCTGCCTTACCACAATATTGTTTTTGTTGGCTTTGGCGAGAACAAGAAACCGAAATACGCCGCTTTTCGAGCGACAAACAGCCACCGCATTTTAGGCGATTGTTCCGGCAGTGACAAGCACTATTCTTTTCGGTTAGCAGACAGCGACAGCAACGAGGTACACCTTTTTGAATGTGCTATTGACCTGCTTTCTTACGCAACGCTTTCCAAGCTTTCCGGCAAGGACTGGCGGCAGGAAAACCTTGTTTCCCTTGCGGGTGTTTATCTCCCAAAAGAGAAAATCGAGGACAGCAAAACACCGGCAGCCGTTATCAAATATCTTGCGGACCGACCGGATATTCAGAAAATACACATTCACTTTGATAACGACAATGCAGGAAGAAAAGCAACTCAGGCGTTAAAAGTAATCTTGCCAAAACGGTACGAAGTCTTTGACGAGCCGCCGAAGAAAGGCAAGGATTATAACGATTACCTCTGCATACAGTTGGGAATTTATCAATCAAAAGAAAGGAGCTATGAGCGTTGAATGTACGAATTTATCAGATCAATATGAAGCG
>ERZ827043.366-NODE-366-length-58749-cov-56.344379_pt1 | contig 58749 bp, 42 predicted proteins | sample MGYA00519923_ERZ827043 | MGnify/ENA primary metagenome ERZ827043 (study PRJEB31778, sample SAMEA3449251) | human gut metagenome | biome: human gut; feature: human-associated habitat; material: faeces | place: United Kingdom | collected 2010/2012 ... | reverse complement strand
AGCATAATACTCGTTGGCAAGGGAGCATAATACTCGTTGGCAAGGGAGCATAATACTCGTTGGCAAGGGAGCATAATACTCGTTGGGCAAGTAGCATAATACTCGTTGGACAAGTAGTATATGGCTACTTGAACAGGTATCCTTGCATGCCTTCCGAACATGGCAATATTATTGTATGCGGGCACCTGTAATTCTGCTGCTTTCTATGTGGCAGGATGGCTGTCCGGACATGGAATGGAGGTAGAGGACATTTGGATGAAAATATCGGGGAATAAGGAAATTGTCGGTGTCTTTTTATTTACATACTACGGCTTGGATATAGAGCGGCCTGTTTATGGCCGTCAGATAAGACTTGGAATGTCTGATGGAGATGTCCGACTTTTTGCGGGATAGAAGGGCGGATCTGTATTTTTGCCCGAAATCTACTGAAAATCCTCGGAAAAGTGTTCTTTTGAAGGATCATTGGTGACTTGCCCTTAGAACCAATGGAAATATTTCTAGAACCAATGCTGACTTTTATGGGCAACTATAGGTCCGCACGTTTTATCCTGTTGGATGCTTGCAGGAGACAGGACGACGGCAATAGACTTTCGGATGAGAAGTTTCCTGGAAGGTGGATGTATAAGGATAGTAGCTTGATTTTTATTTACATAAGACAATTCTGAATGTTTGGAGGACGAGGCTTGCCATCCAAGAGGGACGGGAAGGTGCGATTGCGGGTATTTCCAACAACGCTGTGGCTGTACAGCAACAGGCTGGTCCGAATGAGCGTTCAGTAGTTTGAAGAATCTGGTATGATCGTCGGTCTGGCATAGGCGTAGTGGGCTGCGTCCGGACAAAGTGAAGGATGCTCGGCAAGAGGGAGAAGACATTATGCAGGTCAATAAAATGGCAAGGTGACCATCATAAGATGTCAAATACTTTGCTGACAAATTGATTTCGGCGTAATAGATTTTTGTAAGTTAGCTTGCGACATGAAGAAAGTACTCTCAACCGCTCCAAAGAAGTTTGATTGGAGAAATTGAAATATTGGTCGGAATGGCAAAGGTACAAAGTGTTTCTGAAACGACATCCATCGACGTTGCGAAAGATAGGTCTTGTCCGATAGAGGTTTCCGAAAAATAGGAAAAGCACGCTTTGGAAAATAAACGTGCTTTTATTAGTCATAAGGGTGGCAAATAGTTCTTATTTAGTTTGGGGCCATCGTGTTTCGTCCTTTGAGTCAATATCAGATATGGTAAAATGCGGAAAGGCTTGTCTTTCCGTAAATTAGTTCTCAATTAGGGATGTTGTTACAAAATATAAGGTTCTTCCGATTCTGATACGTTACCATCCACCTCCGGCACCGCCACCTCCGAAACTGCCGCCACCGAAGCTGCCTCCGGAGAATCCGCCGCCACGACCTCCGAATCCGCCTCCTCCGCCTAAGAAGAACGGTGGGAAAAAGTCGTCATCGTGGTGATTGTTGCGCCGCCGGCCACCATTCTTTCCCGATTGCCGGATACCATACCAGATTACGGATCCAAAGCAAAGGAAGAGCAGGAGGATGATGACGACGGGGTTCGTATCGTCTTCTACGCTTTCTCTTTGGTTGAGGCCTGTTTTGCCGGTTTTGAATTTGTTGAGCAAGGCCTGACATGTAGAAACGACAGCTTCATCGACTTTATTCTCTTTCATGTTCTTGACAATGCATTGCTCGCCAATGTCGTGACATTCTATATCGGTGAGATCGCCCTCCAATCCCTTGCCGGGGGCGATGAAATAGCGTCGGTCGTTGACGGCGAGGACAATAATCAGTCCACGACGTTCTTTTTTCGTACCTACACCATAGCGATTGCCCACGTCTTGGGCCATGCGGAAACAGTCCCCGTCTTTCACATTGCCTACAACGATGAATACTGTCTGTATGCCACAATTGTGGTGAAGCTGATAGAGCAGGCTGTCGGAGCGCATTAAAGCACCTGCCGATACCTCATCGTCAGGATTGCACACATAACGGCGCGCATCTTGAAGATGAACCATCGGAATATCATCGGCCGACCACACCCGGGCATGAACCGGCAGCGATAAGATGGATAACAGGCCGACAACAGTTATCAGAAGAAAACGAAGTCGGCCTGTATAGTGCTTAATAGTAATCAACTGTACCAAATCGACGGAGTGTCCTTGTTGTCTGTGTGGGCTTCTACGTTATCATAGTAAGCTACTAATTTTACATCTTTAGCGCTTAGCTCGTCATAGTTTACTAACCTTTTCATAATCGATCCTCCTCATAATTTTTAGTTTTTATATAACCAGTCATAACTCACAACAAATATATGTAAAAATATGACATGTCGCAAGTTTTACCGGTTTTCTTTTGCAAATTTAACATAGAATAGGAGATCGCTCCTATTCTATGGTCTTGCAGTATTTGACGCCCAGCAGTTTATAGAATTTCTCCAAGAGAGGCAGACGCTCAAGGAAGTTGTCATAATTCTTGTCTGCTGCCGGTGTCCATGTTACCTCGCAGAGAGCTGCCAGTCGGGGCAGTGCCTGATAGAAGGCCATCTCAGGGGCATACACATATTCAGTCCACAAGTTGGCCTGCGCACCGATGATGTGATCTTTCGCTGATTGTGGCAAACTCTCAGGAGCGGGCTCAAAAGAATATACTTTGCTTAGAGGAAGGTAGCCGCCGATATTGAGGACGGGGCTGTTTTTCAACTGGTAGTGATCAATATAGCAGTAGTCACCCGGTGTCATGATGACATCGTGTCCTTTCTTTGAAGCAATGAGACCGCCTTCCATGCCACGCCAGCTCATGATGCAGGCAGAGGTGTCGACATCGCCTTCGAGGATCTCATCCCAACCGATCATCTTACGTCCGTGCTTAGCCAGGTATTTCTCCATTCTGGACATGAAATAGCCTTGCAGGGCATCTTCCTTGGAATGACCGTTCTTGGCCGTGAGATGCTCGTCAGCAATACGCTTCTGGCAGAGCGGACATTTTTGCCAACGTGTTTTGGGGGCCTCATCACCGCCCAGATGAATATAGGTAGAGGGGAAGATAGCCATCACCTCATCGAGCACATCCTCGACAAATTTGAAGGTACTCTCCTTGCCGGCGCAGAGAATGTCGTCGAAGACACCCCACTGCTGTCCTACCTTGTATGGGCCACCGGTGCAACCCAGCTCGGGATAGGAGGCAAGGGCTGAAAGCATATGGCCGGGCATATCGATTTCGGGGATTACAGTGATATGGAGCTTGGCCGCATAGGCAACGACGTCTTCCATCTCCTGACGAGTGTAGCTGCCGCCGTAGCGCTGGCCGTCAAAAATGCCGGCGTTCTGACCGATCACGGTCTGGTCGCGGTATGCTCCCACTTCCGTCAGACGGGGCCATCCGGGAACGGGCATACGCCATCCCTGATCCTCGGTGAGATGCCAATGGAAAGTATTCATATTGTGAAGTGCCAGCACGTCGAGGAATTTCTTCACGGTTTCTACAGGGAAGAAGTGACGGCCGCAGTCAAGCTCCATGCCACGGTAGTGGTAGCGGGGGCCATCAGTCACATCAACGGCAGGGATGCTGACGGTGTCGGACTGTTCGATGGGAAGTGACTTGCGGAGGAACTGCACGCCATAGAAGATACCTGCAGGTGTGGAAGCCTCGATGGTCACACCGTTGGTACGCACCTTCAGCGTGTAGTCTTCTTTTCCTTTAATCTTCTTATTGAGCTTGAGCGTGATGCCTTTGCCTTTGTCGGCAAGCGTGATGCCGGTCTGTTCCTTTACATACTGGCGCAGGAAACCCGCTTCGTTATTTAGGGCAGCATCTTTCACGATGATGGCTGTGGAGCTCGTGAGCTGATAGGGATTGGCTTTTACTGTACCCATTGTGCGAGGCTGCGGGGTCACTTGATACACGGCAGTAGTACGTTTTGCCTGACACAGTGTGGCAAAGCCTGCTAATAGGGTGGTCATTAATAATAGGTGTTTCATAAATATAATTGTAAATGTGTGATTGGTTTCTTCAATAATTTTAAACGGTAGTTATTGGATTTTCAGTTACAAATATATAACTAAATAATGAAAGGAACAAGCGATTTGGAATAATTATTTTACATGTACCGAACTTTCTTGCCGAATATGAAATTATGTATAATAAAAGATAGACCTCTTATACTCTCTTATTGCCATCTCAGCCGTACAAAATGGGGAATTAGGAGGAAATTTAAGTTTTATTACTTGTTAATTCAGAAATTAATTACGATCTTTGTATATAACTGATGTATTACTTTAAGAATAAAACATAGAGAATTAATGACGTTATGAAGTCTCAATTGAATTCATATAAGGAAGGGATTAATTTCGAGTTTCTGCAACAATACTGTATTGAAAATGGAGCGATACGGATTTTTAAACGTGGAGAATTGTTTGAACGTTTGGGAGAGGCTTCCCATCGTATCGGATATATAGAGAAAGGTTGTTTTAAGTATATTGTTCATAATGAAAAGGAAGATAAAGATTATATTACCGGTTTCGCTTTTGCTGATGAGTTTGTAGCTGATTATCCAAATTGTTTGTATGGATTGACGTCTGAAGTTATGATAAAGGCAAGTATGGCATCTAAAGTCTATATTGTAGAAGGTGTAGAGATCTATCGCATGTTTAATGAAAATATAAAGTCACTTCAATACGGAATGAAAATAATGGAGGGCCTTTTCAGACAGATATATTCTAATCATCTTAATTTTTATAGACTTGATGCACGTGGACGTTACGAGCATCTGTTAAATCGTTGCCCGCAGGTAGTTCAGCAATTATCCTTAAAAGATATTTCCTCATATTTGAAACTACATCCTAATACGATCAGTAAGATTCGTCATGACATCACATTTTCCGAGCAATAGATAGGAAATTTCTCAATCTAAGTTGAGAGATGATATTATAGAATGATGTGGCAGTTGATATTGTAGGAAATATAGATAGTATTTTCATATCTTTGCGTAAAAAAAGTATGAATATTATCATTGTAGGAGCCACATCAGGCATAGGTAAAGGTTTGTTGAAAAAGTATGTAGCCCCCGGGAATAGAATCGGAGTGATTGGCCGCAGAATGAGTTTATTGAAGCAATTGGAGGAACACTATAATTCAAATGTCATGGCATTTCCTGCCGACATCACGCAGTTAGATGAAGTAACATCTGCAATCAAGTACTTTCAGTCAAAACTGACAGTAATAGATCTAGTAATTGTGTGTTCTGGAGTAGGTGAACTTAATCCGAATTTAGATTTTGCTATTGAAAGTCCTACATTATACACTAATGTTATAGGTTGGACTTATGTGATGGATTCTTTTTATAATATTCTGTTACGACAAGGTTTTGGCCATCTTGTGGCTATTTCTTCCATTGGTGGATTGCGCGGAGAACCACAGGCGCCTGCATATAGCGCTTCAAAAGCCTATCAGATCAATTATTTGGAAGCTTTATGCAAGAAAGCTTATAAAGGTGGAAATGTCATTCATATTACAGATATTCGTCCCGGACTCGTCAATACAAGAATGGCAAAGGGTGACAATCTATTTTGGGTCATGCCTGTAGAAAAGGTAGTAGAGCAAATAATACATGCGATCAAGCAAAAGCGTTCAAGGGCGTATGTCACCAAAAGGTGGGGACTATTAGCTATTATTAATAAGCATTTACCCTATTCCTTTTATAAAAGGATATGAATAAGATCTTAATTAGAAATATACAGGTTGTGTACTGTCTCTTGAAAAAGGAACGGTACACCGCCCGTTGTGCTGATGAGGAATGAAGGTGTAACTTGTCCTGACTCATACTGCCATTGCATTAGTGTTCAGGGTTCTTTCTGTGTGGTGGAGATGACGGAAAGAAGAAACGTGAAAGGTGTGGAAAATATGCGGAGTACGGATACTGCCGGGTGATAGAATCTGGTAAATATGTGCCGGACGAACGGCGAACACGAATGCCTCAACGGTATGTTAATAGGAGAACAGCCGACTGTGCTATGCCGGTGGCTGCAAGTCCGCCCGTTGGTGCAGTCTGGAGCCCAGTTGTGTTGGTTATGTTCACTTCATTGCCCATCCCACCTATTATCTTACCCCACCGCTAGCCTCTCCGGCAAGGCGATGGGTGCTTTTATATGTCGTAAGGGCTGATGGTCGGGAACCATCGTCTGAGATATTTTCAGACGCATTATGAGGTATTTCTACATTCGGCACACCATTGTCCGGGCGGGGTGTGCATTCTGACTAATGTTGGAATTGCGCGTGTAATATGTTGAAAATCAGGATATAATAAATATGTGAAGTAAAGTGAAGTAAAATTTTTGGCTATATTTTCATATTTTTGTACTTTTGTGTTGGCAAAAAGATAAAGTCATCAGGAGACGATATTTGTATCGTGGATGTATGTCCTGTCATCCGACCGATTCTTACCGGCTTTTTTATGAAGTTGTCTTACGCTTACTCGACACTGTCAGATCGAAAGACATCAAGGATCAGGATAACCATCAGCGCATCAAGCAGAATCAAATCAGTCGGAAACCGGCACGGCTATGCTGTGAGATTCTGCATTGATTACGGGTCTTGGTTTTGCATACCATAATTGTAAGTGAGAAGAATTATTTCTATGAATATGAAAAGTTTTTTTATAACTTTGTTCACTACTGTCCCGTTAAGATTTTAGATCTCGAAATAAATCGAGTTGACCATCATCCTTTGGGACGTTAATAATAGATTTGTTAAACAATTCAGGTATGGGTATCCTCTCAAACAACATAGTACCTATGGTTTGGGAAATCATATACAGAGATGGTTCCTCGATATGCATGTGCTTCTTGGCTATAGCCAGTAGCAGGAATGCACAGACTGCTATCCAAATTTGTGTATAGACAGCATTCTCTGAGGTTCCGTAAAACGATTTGATATGCAGATGTTGTTTTATCCATTTGAAGAAAAGTTCCACGTTCCATCGCTCCCTATAGAGTTCTGCGATGGTAAGAGCATCGTATCCCAAATGGTTGGTGATGAAACGGTAGAGATTTCCCGTGGCAAAGTCTTCATAGACTACCATGCGAAATTCCTTTGGGTACTTCTGCTTGGAGCTTTCCTTAGTAAGTCTGACAATCTCATCACTGATAACACCTGTCTGCTTATCAACAGGTATGGACTTGACAATCTCATATTGCATGTTGTCCTTAGCTCTTGTTACAAAGAATGCGCCATTCTTGTGGATGACATTGAAGAGTCTGTTGAAGTCCACATACCCTTTGTCTATCAGATAGATAGCTCCCATCTCGACACAGATTTCATCCAAAGCGTTAACATCGTGAACCGATGCTTTGGTCAAAAGCATGAACACTGGGAGATTGCCTCTCAAATCAAGCTGGGTATGCAGTTTAATGCCACCCTTCTTCTTTCTGAATTTTGCCCAAGGACAGAGTTTGAGACAGAGACTGATGGTACTGCTGTCGAACGCATAGACCATGTTGTCAATGTCAAGTCTGAAACTATCCTTCGCATAGAGCGGGCGCACCTTTTTGATAAGGACTTGCCCCAATTCCGCATAGATATGCCAATCTCTGAGCTCATTCGCCTTAGCCAAAGTATTGCGAGGGACGGCATAGCTAATACCGCAGTGATAGAGCTTATGGGTAACAGCCAACGCATTCAGGCTTGCCTCTATATCGCGCAGACTATTCTTATCAGCATATTGAGCCAGGCACATAACCAGCAACTGGTCATAACAGGTGAGGTTTCTCACCCTGTAATTGCCTCTGTACTTGGCAACAATATCATTGAATTCCCTACGAGGTATGAACTGCATAATCTGTGCGAATACGATCTTTCCGAAATTCATGTAACACGCTTCTTTGATAAAGACTGCAAAGTTAGTCAATTCAAATCGTGTACATGAAATATCGAGTCTAAATCATTCTATTTTAATAACTTATATTTAAATCGTCTCGTTTTAACGGGACACTAGTGAACTTTGTTTATTGTGTTCTTGAGCATGGAGGCATACGGTCAGCATGTGTATAAAGGCCATGTGTCGAATGCCAACAATGAGCCCGTAGAATTTGCGAACGTCTATGCAGAGACCGGCGATTCCTCCGGCGTGCACGGTACGGTGTGCGACATCAACGGCGATTTCAAGCTTCAGTCGGACAAGGAGAATCCGGTCGTGAGGATATCATCCGTCGGATATGTCTCCAAGGAAGTCACCCTCACAAGCGATACCACCAATATGATAACGTTGAGCCAGGATGTGCCCCTGTTGAATGAGGTCGTCATCAAGGCGCAGCGTCCCCAGTATGAGCTGTCCTCGGAGGGAATGGTCACCAACGTGGCCGGCTCAATCCTTGAGAAGTCCTCTGACGCATACCATCTGCTGAGCCTCGTCCCCGGAATAGAGGTGAAGGGCGAGTCACTGAAGGTGCTTGGAAGGGGCAAGCCCATTGTCTACATCAATGGCCGGCTTGTCCGCAACGAAAATGAGATAGCGACATTACAGCCGGATGCCATCAAGAAAGTAGAGGTGATTACCAATCCCGGCGCCAAATACAATGCGAACGTGACGAGCGTCATCAAGATAACGACCAGGAAAAACAGCGAGGGCTTCGCCCTGGACTCCAAATCCACGTTCGTGGTGAACGAGAAGGGACGTCCGAGTTTCATGCAAAACATATTGGCCGGCTATCACACCGGCAAGTGGGACTTCAACGGTCAGCTGTATGGTGCATACACCCAATGGCCGGACGACAAGTACCTTGCGGAGGTCGCACATCTGGACAACAAGATGGAGGTTCGCAACAATGGCGTCCAGAGCCGCTCTAAGACCCGTCCCTATGGCAAGCTGTCCGTCGACTACGCGCTTGACGACGAGTCGTCCCTGGGAGCCTCTGTAAGTTATGACGGGACCCTCAGGCTCAAGGGAAATGGCACCGTCTACGGATCGGTGCTCACGGACGACGTTACCGAAGAGAACCTGACAAGCGACTATACCTCTCGCGGCCATTCCGGAATATGGTCGGGCAATGTCTACTATCTCGGCAAGATAGGAGTGTTCGGCGTTGACTTCAACGGCGACTTCCTTTGGAACAAGAATAATGAGGACATGTCGACGAACGACATGACCACCCTGAGCTCAGGAGAGACTGACAGGCAAAAGGTAAATACCTCGCGGACGGACCTGTCGCGCATGCTGGCCGGAAAGCTTGTCCTTGACGCACCCGTATGGAAAGGCCGCCTGTCGTACGGACTGGAATATTCGTATGTCAGACGCAACAGCGACTATACCGTGGTGCCACAGGATGTGGTTGACGGAGAGCAGAGCCTGATCAAGGAGGGCATGGGCTCCATGTTCCTGGACTATACGAGAAAATTTGGCAAGCTGTCCTTCCAGGCCGGCCTGAGATATGAGAACGTTGATTTTAAGTACTATGACCATTCCGTGTTGCAGAAGGCCCAGAGCAAGAACTATTCCGAATGGTTCCCGTCGGCTTCCCTGTCCTGGCCCATACACAAGGTGAACTTTCAGTTGACCTACGCCTCAGACATCTACCGTCCTTCTTATTACCAGCTCCGCGACGGTGTCGTGTATGACAACAGATATACTTACGAGTCGGGCAACCCCTTCCTTGACCCTTCGATAAGCCGCAACCTGGGCCTGTCGGTAAGCTGGAAATGGCTGTACTTCTCCGGCATGTTCTCACGGGTCACGGATGAGATCTGCAGCATGCGCCAGCTGTATAAGGATAAGCCTAACGCCGTACTGGCCATATACGAGAACGCGGGCGACTACAACAACATGAGACTGCAGCTGTCGGCTTCGCCCACCATAGGAATATGGCATCCGCGCGTCAGTTGCATGTTGTACAAGCAGTGGGACTATCCCGTGGAGAGCTATGGTACCCCGGCCTCATCCATCAATAGGCCCTCGGTGTCATGCAGCATCGCAAATATCTTCGACTTCAGCTGGCTGACAGCGACAGTGACCTATTCGTTCCAGTCGAAGGGTAATATGGGAAACGTACAGATCGTACGGGCCGCTCATGATCTTGACCTGTCCTTTTACAAGGCGCTGCTTCACAAAAGCCTGATACTGCAGCTGGACGTCTATGACCTTCTGGGGACGAATGACAGCTACAGCAGACTGCACACGGGCCCGATGTTTGAGACCTACTATAATGAGTTCTCCACCAGCACGGTGACGCTGTCTGTGAGATATAAGTTCAATGCCTTGAAGAACAAGTATAAAGGCACGGGAGCCGGCCAGGCTCAGAAGAGCAGAATGTAAGCAAGGGGCGGCCGGGATAGCTCGGCCTTGCAGTCCCTTAAAAAACGGCTTGTCGGCTTCTGTCAGCGACCGGAAAGTTGAATGCCGGCAGTGCTGCCGCCGGCACGGTTTCATGGAGTGCGGCATCACATGCCCGCGCATGGTGTGCTGGCACAACAGGGTAGCAGACAGCGGGGAGGCAGATCCCTGCCGACCCGCCTTGTTCCTTATCCCATTCATTTCCTTTACGGACACCGCCTTGCCTCTCCGGCAAAGGCGGTGTCTTTTTTATATGTCGAAGGATTGATCGTATGGGATCATCTGTCGGGATATTTTCGGATGCACGGTAGCGTGTCGCTCCCTCCGGCATGCCCTTGCCAAGGCGGACACGCCATCCGACAGATCCTGGATTACGTTTGTAATCTGTTGAAGATCAACGCATGATAAATCTGTGAACTAAAGTGAAGTAAATTCTTTGGTCGTATTTCTATTTTTCCCTATTTTTGTCTTGGTAAAAAGATAGAAGGCAGGCAAAAGGGCGATAGCTTTATCGTTGAAAAGTGCTCTGCCATACATTCGATTCCTATTTTCCGGCTGGATGTTTTGTCCGAAGCGTTGCCATAGGACTCAAGACGATGTGTAAAGGACAAAAACAGACACCAAATGTTGTTGAGCTGACTGATGATTTTATTCTGATTCTGAAAAATGTCAGATAGGATAGTTATGGTTGGGTGTAACAACATATTGAGTCCGACAATGATATAATCCGGTTCCTTCCGGCCAAAAAGGCGCATACCTTCCAAGAAACGTCATATTCCAAGATAATTAATATTGCTAAACAGCAAGCACAAACTCAATTTTATGAATCATTGATGATGAACAAGTATTTCTTATGTTTGTTTCTTCTTCTGATGGTGAATATTTCAGCTGTGGCACAATCTGATAAAGTAAGTGGCCACATCTATTTTCACGATGAGACGCTTCCATACGCTTCGGTCAAGAACGTGAGGACACAGGATGTAGTATTGTCGGACTCCACAGGGCGATATGAGATAGCGGCAATCGGGAGCGACAGCCTTATATGCAGCTATCTCGGCTGTTCGGATAAGAAAGTATCCGTTGCCGGCCGGTCGGTCGTAGACGTCAGACTGGAAGAGGAGACGACCAACCTGAATGAGATAAAGGTCGTCGCGCGGAGAAGGCCGGTGCAGATGTCGCATAACGGCTTCGAGATAAACATGAATGCCGTGAGAAAGGACGGCAAGCTGCTGTCTGACGTGTTGTCGCAGCTGCCTACGGTCGACATCAAGGACAACGCCCTCACCATGGTAGGAAAAAAGCAAGGTGTTCGTGTACATCAACCATCATCAGGTCTATCTGTCAGGGGACGACCTGATGGCTTATCTGAATTCCCTGGAGATGGACAATATCCGCAAGATCCATGTCATCTCCATGCCTCCGGCTAAATATGAGGCAGAAGGGAACGTCGGAATCATACAGATCGAGACCAATAATAAGATTAACCCGGGCTGGCAGGCCAGACTGCTGGGCAAGGCCACGGCAGCTCATTATCTTTCAGGCGGCGCCTCGGCGCGCGTCCTCTATTCAGGCAAGAACTTCAGCATAGAGAATACGGTACTGGGCAATTATGATGACGACTACACGCACAGCCGGTACACGAATCTTTTCGGTGACTATCGCGTGTCCACGGACTGTCCGAAGGAATCGACGGAGAAGACGGTGATGACACTGACTACTCTGAGCCTTGTCATGAACGGGAGCAACAGCCTGTCCGCCACCCTTCAGTTGCCGTGGCTGTCTCACGGCAGCAGCAGGGACATAGCCAATGACACGCGATATTTCAATGTGGACAGTGCCGTGCCCGATTCTGTCATGTCGTCTAAAGGGTGGGGCCGTTCGGCTGATTATCAAGCCAGTGGAGAGGTGAATTATGTGCACTCCTTCAATGACAATTCAAATTTCAATGTCACCTTGGGATACATCAACAGCTATGCCCGGGATTACCGGGACTGGGATTCCAAGACCTCGACACCGACGACGACGCTGGATGAGGAGTTCTACAGCAAGGGACACCAGAAATATGACATCTACACGCTGAAGGCGGACTTCAGTCAGAATCTTAAGAGCTGGTCGCTCAATGAGGGCTATAAATTCGCCTATACGCACTCGACATCGTATAATGAGGAGAACGAGCAGCTGACAGACGGGGCTGTCCCGCAAAATCTGTTCGGCTATAGGGAGCAGAACCATGCACTATATATGAATGCGGAAAGCTCGATAAAGTCATTCTCATTCGATGTAGGCCTGAGGGCCGAGCTTACGATGACGAAGGGAATATCGTATTCGTTGGACAACACTACCCGCAATCACTATGTAAAACTGTTCCCGGTCATGGACCTGCTGTATTCGGCCGGTGATAATGACAGGATTAGCGTGAGCTATTCGGGAAGAATCAAGAGGCCGGACTACCGGTTGCTGGACCCCTTCAGATGGTACACCAGCAAATACGACTATTCGGAGGGTGATCCGTTTCTCAAACCGGCTTACATCTACGACCTTGCCTTGTCTTACATTCATGGCAACTCGGTCTATGCCAAGCTGTATTATACCAAGACCGATAACGACTTCGGGCAAATGGTATTTCTGGACCATGAGAATATCGAGAGTCAGGTAGAGCGTGCCGGCAACTTCCTGGACATTTCAGAAGTAGGGCTTTACGCCGAATATTCTCCGCAGATAAGCTCATGGCTTGAGACGGAACTCTCCGGGGCGTTAAGCTATTCGAGATATGACTCAAACAACATGGCATTCAGCAATGTGAAGGGATTAGGATGTGTGTTTTCCCTTGACAGCACCTTTTATATCAATAAGAACCTGTCTTCCTCCTTATCCATGGAGGATGCCGTGCCCGGATATTACAATTACCGGAAATGCGACAACGCCTTTCTGTTGAATGTGGGATTCTCGTACACCAACAATAAAAAGAATGTCATGGCCAGCCTGAGAGCCATGGACCTGTTGAGACAGGGCAGCCCCGAATACTGGTATCTGTCGAATGGCATCAAGCAGGTGTTCAACAACTACTATGACGGCCAACGGGTGGAACTGTCGCTGACCATCAAGCTCGGCAACCGGTTCAACAAGACAAAGACGCATTTCGAATCGTCCAATTCAGAAGAAAGGGACAGAATATGAAAATGATGTCCGTCATCCGATGGGGGATCATCTGCCGGGATATTTGCAGACATACGATGGGGGTCCTACATCCGGCATGGCCTTGTCGGGATAGGCATGCCATCCATGGATTTCAAAGTCATGTCCATAATTTATCGGAAGCCCATACATGACAAATCAGCAAGAGAGAAAAACTAACTAAAATATTTGGTTATATCCTTGCTTTTTCCTACTTTTGTATTGGCGAAAGGAGAAAGTCACAAGGCGACGGTATTTTCATCGTCGAAAGATGTCCCGCCATCAGCCTATTCCCATTAAAAGCCATTCAAGGCATTGTAGATGTTGCGTAGGCAATAGGGGGCAAGGATGACGTGTGACGGTTAAGAGAGACGAAAGTTCCTTATTATAAATTTTTGGAATAGAAAGCACATTAAAGTCGACAATAATATGCATAATGCAGACCGGACTGTCCAAAGGTGCGCATCCGAAAATCGGTGCGTATGCTAATTTTCTTAAGGCGCAGTTTATGCTGCGCCATGGATCTAAATTTAAAGAATCATGAAAAGGGTTTCACTTTTGGTGCTGTTTCAGATGTTCTTTCTGATCTTGTGCGCGCAGCGCACTCATGTAATAGAACCTTCGGTAGTGGAAGTGTCCTATGTGGTAAAGCAGGAGAAGCTGCCGGTAACGTTCATCCTGCGCGTCGGGAAGACCCATACCGCATATTATGCATACGATAAGTATCTCAGCGACTCTTTGGCGAGTAACCCCGAAACGGGAACATTGTATCTTCAAGATCTGCTGTACAAGGTAGAACATAAGATACCCCAACCAGAATGTAGTGGAATGAGCGATTATGTGTATCAGGATCTTTCTACAGGACATTCAAGGACTTATACATCCGTTATGGGCAGCTGTTATTGTATAGAAGACTCCCTTGCAGACTTTGACTGGCAGGACGTGTGCGATAGTTCAATGGTAATATGTGGGTATAAGTGCGGTATGGCCAAGACCCACTTCCGTGGGAGGGACTGGAAAGTATGGTATAGTGTCGACATTCCCGTCTCGACGGGTCCGTGGAAGTTCAATGGTCTGCCGGGACTTGTCATGAAAGCAGAATGTGACGGCTTTATGAGCATTGAAGCCAATGCCATACGGTCCGATAATCTTTCTCCGGTCACATTTTATAATTTTTTTGAGAGTAAATATTCTTCCCTGCCGAGGGAGAAGTATCTCAAGATGAAAAATAATAAGAACCTTTATCCGGCAAAGACAAGATTCTTGCCCTCCATGGAGTTGGAGTGATACGGGTGGGACAGTGTCATTGTCATGTTTATCCGACTCAAGGCGAGCCGGCATCTGACTGATTCCGATTTCTCTCAGGAGGAACCGGTAGTGTACCGCTTGCCCTTACCCCAGAATCTGTCGTTAGAAAAATATACTTTACTTTTGTCATATTTTCGCTTTTCCTACAGCAGGAATCAAGCGATAATACAGTGTGATTTACATATGATTTGTTCGTAAAAATCTCTAATGACCGATTGGGGTGAAAGCGAATGGATGGCATTATGCCAATACTCCCACAATATATATTTTAATGGCATATATGTGAAGCCTGTATATCAGACAGAAGATCTGCCATATATCATTAACGACACCATTAACTTTTCTGCGAGATGAGAATATTGTTATCAGTTGTTGTCCTCTTTGTCTCATGCCTGTCGTATGCGCAAGAATTGCTGTATGTGACGGGAAGAGTGTGTGACGCCAGCGGGAATCCGCTTCCATCGGTCATTGTCCGCAGGATGGCGGCTCCTAAATTCAGGATGTCGGGATTCACCCGCACGGACACAAACGGAGATTTCGAGATACGTGCCACCGCCGGCGATTCCCTCGTCTTCTCGATGCTTGGCTTCGGGCAGCAGCGCGTCATGGTGGGCAGTGCCAACAGCCGTCTGAAGGTGGTGATGGAAGATAAGAGCATAGCCCTGAAAGAAGTCGCCGTCAAGGCCGACAGGGTTAGGATGCACGGCGACACCATCTCCTATACGCTGGGCAGCTATGCCAAGAAGGGCGACAGCTCTCTGGGCGATGTGTTGAAACGCATACCCGGATTCGATGTGAACAGCAGCACGGGGCAGATAAGTTACGAGGGGCGCCCCATCTCCAACTTCTACATAGAGGGGATGGATATGCTGGGAGGCAAATATGGCGTGGCCACCAACTCACTGCCTCAGAAGGATATAGCGTCCGTAGACGTGATGAAGCACCACCATGCCATAAGGGTGCTCGACTCGTTCACCTTCTCTGACGACAATGCCGTAAATATCCGGATGAAAGAGTCGGCCAGGCAGCACTGGCTGAGCACATGGCAGGAGGAAGCGGGCGCGGAGAGCGGGGAGGGCCTGTTGTGGAAGACCGACAATATGGCCATGCGCGTGAAGTCGGACTGGCAGACGATGATCACACTGAAGGCCAACAATACCGGCGATGACGTGAAACGGGAGTCGGACCTGCTGCAGGAGCTCACGGAGTCGTCGGTCCCTCTCAGCCAGTATATCCAGATAGAGAAACCGTCCTTGCCTAACCTGCCAACCAACCGCACCTTATTCAATCGCAGCGTGGCAGCCAATGTGAGTTTCCTGAAGCCGCTGACGGAAAGCTCGCAGCTCACGTTGCAGGTGTATTACAATCACGACCGCATCGAGTCGGAAGGCGACACGCGCCAGATATTCTACGATACGGACTCGGTGACACGTGAGGTGAAAAACAGCCGGCTTTTTCATGAGACGACAGACCATCTGTACGCCATGGCGAAGTATGAGAAGAACAGCGAGAACTGTTATCTGAAAAACGAGCTGACGGGTGACTTCACATGGGACCGGCAGCAGATGACGGAGGAGGGCACAGACCCACATTCCCAACAGGCACGCCTGCCGGTCACAGTCGTGAAGGATAATGTCTATGTGATCAGGCGGTATGGCAACCGTCTGATATCCTTCCGTTCCAACAACAAACTGGAGACGGCTCCCCAACACCTGCAGGCCGATGACGTGTTGAGTCAGCGCGTGAGCCAGAGCAGCCTCTCCACCGACACCTATGCCTCGGGTGCCTTCAAGTTGGGCGGATTCACCCTGTCGGTCAAAGCGGGGGCCACTGCCGCGACACGCAAGCTGCAATCCTCAGCGGCTCCCGTCGCCGGTACGGAGGACATCAGCTTTGCCAACGACACGCGCTTCTCTTTTGTCCGGCTGTATGCTGATCCGTCGCTGGAGTTCCGCAACACCGAGGTCAGTATCCAACTCGGCGCGCCGGTGAGCCTGCAGACGAGCCTTTACGCCCATGCCGGCAGCAATACGCAGGTATATGTGTCACCGTCGTTGCAGCTCAGATGGTTTGTCACAACGAGATACGAGACATCATTGAGGGCCGAGATAAAGAAGGAGGACATGGACTATAACCACTTCTTCAGCGGGGCGATATGGCAGGACTACAGATACATCACATTAGGATATGAGGGCTATCGGCTGGCCGGCGTGAGGACTGTCGCATGGGGCAACCGTTATAACGATGCGTTGCACAGCATACACCTTTTCGCCACGCTGGGCTACAGTCACAGCACGCATCCTTATACGTCGGCATATCAATATGTGGGTGACTTTATCCTGCGCTCATTCTCCAGCCATGAGACGGAGGCGGACAGCTGGACAGGAAATGTCCTGCTACAGAAAGGACTGCCCATAGCCGACATGAAGCTCACGTTGCAGACGAACTATATATGGAACAAATATCAGATCGTGCACGATGCGATGACCATGCCTGCCACGAGCCGGCAGTGGACGACCAACGCGTCCGTGAGCGTGTCGCCATGGAAGGATGCCACGGTCCGCTATACACTGATGCATCGACTCAACGGCATCGAGGTGAGGCAACTGTCAAACAAGTCGACGGTCAGCAACTGGGCGAACATACTTAATCTCACGGCTCCCGTGACAGATAGGTGGCAGCTGCTCGCGTCGTGCGAGTATGACGACAACCGCCTGTCTTCAAACTATCACAAAGACAGCTTCTTCACCGACATCAAGGTGAGATACATCAGCAAGCATCTCGAACTGTCGCTCAGCGCCAATAATGTGTTCAACTCGCGTACCTATACCGCCAACGTAAGCAATGACCTTTATCTGCTGACAACAGAGAATCGTATAAGAGGGCGCGCGATATTGCTCGGTGTCGTCATCAAGCCATAGCCGGTGACGGCGCCCCCATGTGCGGGGCGCCTGACACTGACGTATGTTTTTATATGACGTAGGGGAGTGGAGAACGAGTGTGAAAATGGATAAAACAGATCGGTGAGATAATGCGGAGCAAACTCTTTGGTTGCATTCCTGCCTTTGGCAGTTATGTTCTGGCAGGCAGGAAAAGCAGTACCCATATCATTATGCCAACAGGCTATTGTAGGAAGATGATTTGTCAGAGAGCAGGCCTAAAGGCGATGTATGGAGGTTGAAGAGAAGGGATGCCTATGTTGTGATGCTTCTTGGCAGCAAGTTGGGAAGATTGGGGCGTGACTCTCGGACGGATGCTTCATTTATTCAAGTGAGCCCAGATCGGAAATATACATTATAATATCCTTCAAGGTAGAAAGCATACTACTTTTTCTGCTGTCTTATGTGTCGCATAATAGTCGTGGCATTATCAGATCATCTTATTTATCTTCCATTTTCAGTAGGGCATCACGACATTCTTCCATGAGCCATTTGGGAGTAGAGGTGGCTCCGCAGATGCCCACTGTTTCGATGCCGTGGAGCCATTCCGGTAGGATCTCGGAGGCCGATTCGATCATGAAACTGTTGGGATTGACATCGTGGCAGCGCCGGAAGAGCACCTTGCCGTTGCTGCTCTTACGTCCGCAGACGAAGAGGACAAGATCATGACGGGAGGCGAACTCGGCGATGTGGGGCAGCCGGTTGGCTACCTGCCGGCAGATGGTGTCGAAGCTCTTGAAAGTGGCGTCGGGAGAGATGTGCGACTGGATATAGTCGATGATCTGATGAAAGCCGTCGAGACTTTTCGTTGTCTGTGAGTAGAGATAGATGTCGCGGGTGAAATCGAGCCGTCCGACATCCTCGAGGTTTTCAACGACGATGGCTCTCTGACGGGTCTGTCCTACGAGTCCGAGCACCTCGGCGTGTCCGCTCTTTCCGAAGATCACGATCTGTGCCTCGGGGTTGGCGTCCGACTGATGTTTGATTCTACGCTGCAGGGCAAGTACCACCGGACACGTGGCATCGATGATCTCGATATTGTTTTGTTGCGCGACAGTGTAAGTGGCAGGTGGCTCACCGTGGGCACGGAGAAGCACCTTACAGTCGTGCAGGCGGCTCATCTGCTCGTGGTCGATGGTCACCAGTCCTTGACGGGAGAGCCGTTCCACTTCCATGCCATTGTGAACAATGTCGCCGAGACAGTAGAGCCGGTCGTTGGTGGCCAGCTCCTCTTCGGCTTTCTTGATGGCAGTGGTGACGCCAAAGCAGAAACCACTGTTGCTATCGATTTCTATAGTCATAGTGTCTTGTCTGTCTTTGAGGGCATACTCCAAAGGAAGCACGTCTTTTCTGTGAACCGTCTTTGTTGACGGGCATTACCCGGATCCATCTTAGGCGGGCAGGATCATGCTTTCCTTGGCTTGTCCTTGTTTTGTCAGTCTTTGTTTACAAGAATATTGATGATCACCTTCGTATGGTTGGGATCGTTCGTGATCATGAGGATACGGGGCTTGGAACGGGCAGAACGGAGAATACGCTCAATGGCCGTGATCTTCATCTTTGCCGACTGTCCGGGCTGGATCTTGGTGTCACTTAATGATACTTGTATTCCGGCTGTGAACATCTGCAGAGAACGGATGTCAAGGGTAGACCGGCCATTATTGGTGAGGATGATCTCACCTTTTAATTTCTTCTTTCCATTGAAGCTGCCGAGTTTCAGGGAGTCGGTGGACAGGGAGAGCGATGGCGCTGCAGCCAGCTGCTCGGCCGTCATATTCTCGAAGTTGGGTAAGAGAACGGCAGATACACTGATCTCTTTGTCGGCGGACACCTTGTCGCCAGGATACATACCGAGATACACGGAAGTTTGTGTCAGTCCGAAGTCGCGCAGGGAGCGCGGATCGAGGATGATGGTAACAGTGCCGCCACGATGCGGCTTGATTTTGGATGGCGATACCTCAGCCTTCAGATAAGGAGGCAGGTGCATCACGACGGGTTCGACGGTATTGGTGGAGTTGTTGTAGATGTGGATACGCTGATAAGGTCTGTCGGAACGGTTGACATTATCAAACTCAATATCGTTGGCTTCCGCCTGGACATCGCCAAGAACGAAAGGATATTGTCCTTTGAAGTCGATGACCTCTTCTACCACGACACCACGAAGGGCAAGAACAACGGGTGTTTCCGATCCGTTGCTGTAGATGCCTACTCGTTTTTCAAAGTGTCCCATTGTGGCAGCGTCATAGGTGATGCTGACCTGAAACGATTGACCAGCGGGAATTTCCCCTTGTGGATAGTTCACGTCGGTACATCCGCATGAGCTTCTGACCTGAGTGATCTTCAGAGGCTTGCGGCCGGTGTTGCTAAGTGTAAACTGGGCCGTGACAGGACGGCGGAAGAGTACCTGGCCGAGATCGACCAAATCTTGATTGAGGGTGAGACGCTGAGCCGATGCTCCCAAAGAGAAAAGGAGCATGGCTGCGGCAAGGATATGTCGTGTATTCATAATTCTTTATTTTATTACATTATAACTGTGGGCACCTTCCCTGCCGGAGAATTCCGGGCTATAGGCGCATTGAGCTGTACAGCTTCCACTCTCATACTGACCATCGCGGTCGATGTAGTAGTCGGTCTCGACAACGTGTGTTCCTTTGGCCATGCGGTCGAAGTAATAGCTGGTGGCATTGTCATGAGGAGCGCAATAGTAGCCCCAACGATAGCCGCTGAGCTGACCGACGGGCTCGAGGCAGGCCGCACGTTTGTCTTCCACTTGCACGAAGTCGTAGTCACGGTCGGCTGTGAGGGTAATCCGGATGCGGATCTTATCGCCTACCTTGAGGTTGGCCTGCTTGCCGGTGATCACTTCGCCTGTACGCGGATTGAGCACCTCCCGTTTCACGCTGATGCCGGCAGCGGTAGAGGTGATCGCTGATGAGGGCTGGAAGAACTGTGCATAGACAGCGCCCCAGGAGGTGCCGTCAGAGGTCTTCTTGATGGTGAGCTCCTTGGCGGAGGTGTTGCTGATCTGTGTCTTCACATAGCCGAGCCCCGCTGTGCCGGCAGGGAGCTTGACGGCCTGGCCGTCGACGGCGATCGTGCTGTCGTCTCCTGATCCGAGGCGGCTCATGTCGATGCTGCCCTTATCGGAAGCGTGCGTGTCGTCTACAAGGAAGGCGTAGACGGCATTGACCGTGTTGATGGGGGTGTCCCAGGCTTGTGTACGTTTTTCCTGAAGGAGCCAGCGGCGCATTTCGTCGACCGTTGTCGTGTCGGAGGGTGTCAGCTGCTGGAGTGCCTCGATGGCAGCGACTTCTGTGGGGATGCGGTAGTCACGCCATGAGTACAGCGCCTTCTTCGTGTCGAAGTAGCGGCCAAGATCCTCGCGATAGACAGAATACTGGCGGATGCTCTCGACAAACTCCTTGGCACGTTGTGTCTTGCCATAATGGTTGAGGATGATTGCCGCATTGGCCTTGCCGTAGATCGTGAGGCCTGCCGGCATCTTTTCCAAAAGACTTACGAGGTAATTGATGTCATTGTTCGGCTTATGGCCGGACAGGGTAAAAGTGTAAAGGATATGACATGCCGTCTCGCTGGGCTGCAGGTTCTTCGCGCCCTCTTTCTCTGCCTTCTTCAGTCGGGTGACCTCATCGGCAATCTCTTTGTCGAGATAGCTGATGGCACGGTTCTGTACCGATTGCAGGAGGGTGGGCAGTGCTCCGGTCATCTTGTTGAGGCGGGCGAGGGTTTCAGCGACGGTCGCCGTCATATAGACGCTTCCTGACATGCCCGGCCACCAGGGGAAGGAGCCGTCAGAGAGTTGCAGCTTCTGAAGATCGCTGATCTGGGTATTCAGACGGGCTGCAAGGGTGGAGCTGTTGAGGAAGGTGGCAATCTGTTGGCGCTGTTGTGTCTCGCGTGTCGCGTCGGCCACCCATGGTGTCTCGTTGAGGACCATGGTCTTCAGCTCGTTGTTCTTGGAGAGTTGGGACGCGAGGGAGGTCTCTGCTCCTTTCTCCATTTGCCACTGCTGGATCGTCTGCGCAATGCGGGGTGACGAGGTGAGCAGTTGCTGGCCGATCGTGTTGGCGTAGATGGCCGTGGCGAGCGAGATGGAATTCTTTTCAGAAGGAGAAGCCACGGACGGCAGTGCTTGGATCATCAGCCATGCGGGATGGTTGGTGTATTCGAGGGTGAGCCGGCGCTGTGAGGACCCTTCGGGGAAGAGGCCGGCCAGGTCGACAGTGGTCGTGCCGGCATTATGCTGGGTGATGGGAACGGTGCTGATGACGGGCTCCTGATCGGGAAGCAGCGGCAGCCAGTGCTGCTCACCATCGCTGTATCCTCTGCCTTCGGCCGTCACGCGTGCGATATAAAGGTAAGTGTCGTTGCTGTAACCCTGTAATGCCTTGGCATCGATGGGGAAGGTGACGGTCTCGGTCTGCTGGGCCTTGACGGTGAACGGACGCGAGAGCGAGAGCGCTACCTTCTCGGTCTCGGGATCGATGATCTCGAGGCGGGCTGTTCCTGACACCTGCTTCTCCGACGTGTTGAAGATGCGGGTGCTGACTGTGGCCTTATCGTTCTGACGGAGGAAACGCGGCATGTTGGGTTGCACCATGACGGTCTTAGAGGCAATGGCGTCGGCCGAGATCGTTCCGTAGTGCATATCTTTGTCGTGAGCCAGTGCCATGAAATGCCAGGTGGTGATGCTTTCGGGCAGTGTGAAATGCAGGCTCACCTGTCCTGTCTTATCGCTGGTCAGTGTGGGCATCCAGAAGGCGGTCTCGTTGAGATTGTCACGGATGGCGGTGACGGCCTGGTCGGCAGGGAGAGTGGTGGCTTCCTCTACAGTCTCTGTTGATTTCTCTTTCAGTTCGCTGCTCTCCGGAGCGATATTACTGTCTGTGGCAGTTCCGGTTATAAAGGCAACTTGTTTCTGGTTGGTAATGGCGTTGGCGGCGCTGCGGGAGTAGACGATGGTAGGCTTGCGCAGGCCTCCGGTGGTCTGATAGAGGAAACGGTTGTCGTATGCGAAGCCATCCAGGATACTCTCGTCTATATGAGAGAACTTGAGTGTGGCTACGCTCAGGCTCTTGAATGCCTGGAAACCGTAGAGACCGATGGTGGCATTGGTGCCGCCATACCATTGTGTGTAAGGAAGACTGTTGACAAAGCTGTAGCCGAAGTTCCAGTTGTGACGGGCGATCTGGTCCAGACTCTTGTCGTACATGGCGGCGAGCAACTGTGTCTTGGCCGGCTTACCGTCGGGCTGTCTGATCTGCAAGGTCCAGTCTTCCGTGGTACCGGGTGTCAGCCGGTCGCGGAAAGTTTTCCATGTGAGTTGGAGGTGTGTGTCAGGGATAGGACGGGTGATCTGTGCGGTGTGCTTGTAGAGATGTCCGCGGAGCACCCATGCGCAGGTGATGGTCAGACCGTCACCATATTGGGGCTTATAACTGAATTTCTGTGTGTGGACCTCGTTGGATAAGTTATGGTGTCCCTGCTCCAGGATTTTGTCACTGGAGAATACCGTGTAGTAGACGGTAACATCCTTGTCACTGGTTCCCACCTGCAGATAGACGGGTGAGCCATCGTTTGGGAAGCAGGTGTCAGAGAGGTAATACCAGTCGTGCGTCGTCGTGGCGGGATGCTTGTCGCCCATGGAGAAGATGATGATCTCCTGCTTGAGGGTGTCGCCCTCACATACGGCTTCGAGGGTGTGGGTGCCTGATGTCCATTTCTTGCTGATGACGACCGGCGTGCCTGACTGGGCGGTGAGCCACTCGCCTCCGTCGATGTGATAGCGGACCGTACCGTCAATCTTTGTGCCGGTGAGATTCTGTCGTGTAATAGTGAATTGCTTAAGGGAGTCGCGCTCAATTTTTGCGGGCAGGTCGCAAAGCAGTATTGACTTACGGTTGCTCAACGGCATGGAGGTGGTAGCCTCATGACTTTCTCCGGCCTGGTCGGTCACTTGTGCGTTCACCTCTACACGATAGTAGAGCGGATAGCTGGGGTCGGCATCCTGTGGGAAGAGCATCGGTACGCGAATATGAAACAGGCCTTGGTCGTCGGTCTGCACTGTGTCGGCGGCAAGTGTGCTATTCTCCGAGGTGTAGCCTCGTCCCATGAAACCATAGTAGGCTATGAAATAAGAGGTCTTACGGATGGCTTTATAGCTCACACGGGCGTTCTGCACCGGCACACCGGCGAAGGTCTTGGCCGTACCGGTCAGTTCAATGGTGTCGCCGGCCTGATAGGCCTCCTTATAGTCGTTGAAACTTACCTGATAGGTGGGCCGCTTGTATTCCTCGACACGGATGAAGGCATAGGCGTTTTGTGCATTGTCGGCTTTGACATTGATACGGTAGCTACCTGTGAGCCCGTTCTGCGGAAGAGAGAAATCGGCGGTGGCAGAGCCGTATTCGTCGGTGGCGACCTCCTGCTCGGCCACTTTCTCATAGTTAGTGTCGTAGAGGGTCAGCGTCACCTTCTCTCCGGCAAGGGGCTGTGCGGTCAGATGCCGGTGGTCTACCGTATAGGCGACAGCCTTCACGTGGGTGGTCTGGCCGGGTCGGTAGAGGGACCGGTCGGTCATGACTTTGATTTCTCTCGTTGTTTTCTTCTGCTCGATGCTATAGTAGCTGCCATTAGCGGAGAAGATGGTGGCTGCTTTGTCATCATCGGTCCAGGCATACACCCACCGGGGAGCGTTCTCGCTCCCGTTGTAGGTTGCCTGTCCATTCTTATCGGTTGTCAGTACGGTTGTGGGATATCTGCTGTCTTTGCTATCCGAAGGCCTATTGGCGGTATAGACACGCAGATGGGCACCGCTGATGGGCTTTCCCGTGGTGGCGTTGACTACGACGAATAGTTTTTTCTTTTCAGGCAGTGATTCGTTCATCACGTAGATGTCACTGACATAGAGTATTTCGCGTTGAGGCTGGATATCTAGATTGTCCGTGGTGGCCTCGACAAGATATACGCCGACAGGAAGACCTTCTATGAAGATGGAGTCGGTGTTCTCTTTCCAGACGGGTTGCCCGATGTAGCGCTTGGTGACGCTTTGCACTTCACCGGGAACAATATGCTTCTGTATCTCGGCATAGCCTCTTTCGGTATTGGGATCCAGTTGCCGGTCACCATTGACATTGAGACGGTAGACATGGATGGTAAGCTCATTGATATTGCGGATGGTATTGACGCGCAACAGCCGCACTTCATTAGGGAGAGCCATGTTGTCGCCGATATTGATGGTGAACTCGGGACGTGTGAGCTCGTTCTGCTCATTGCGCAGATAGTTCATGCGGGGCCATTCACCCCACTGGGAGAGGGCAATGTTGATGTAGTTGTATTTCTCTTCAGCGGAGATGTCATCGGCCTGCTTCATGCAGTTGTACCGCTCAATGGCCACTTCTCCACATTCGCGGAGATCACCATAGAGCCGGATGAGGGAGTCGAGGGATTGTACGTATTTCGACTTTTTAAAAGTGGAGACGTCTTTCTTCCCGTTGTTTTGGAGAGACCGGAGAGCGGTGATGCAGGCGGCAGGGCGGTTGTCGTGGGCAGAATAGTACTTATTGAGTAGCCTGTAGTCGCCAGCCTCCATTCCGAGCACATGCAGAAGGTCGTCGTAGAAGATACGGCTGTCCAGCCCTTCAAGGAAGGCCGGTTCAAAGTCTGTGGCCTTTGCCTTGGCAAGCATGTCGGGATTGCTCAGGGACTTATCGAACCACCGTCTGCTCTTATTGATGAGAGCAGTATCTTCATTAGCGCGTATCTCATACACTTTGCCCAGCACGTTCTGGTAGACGGCTTTAAGTTCGGGCTGGCGGGCTGCATTTTCCAACTGTTCAATGCGTGCAATCTCCACATCGGCAGAGTCGGGGGAGATCGTTATCTGTGTTGAGGCCCGCTGCAGGGTGGCACGGAGCAGATGCCCCCAGTCGCCGGCTGCGGCAGCTTTCTCGGCGATGCGGTTGAGCCATTCTAGTTGGGTTTTCGGCAGGTCTTTGCTTTGTGCTTCACTCACCTTCTTCCACATGGAGTTGTAGGTGTCCGCGTAGACAGTGAGTGAGGCGAGAATAGATAAAAGTAAAACTATTTTTCTTCTCATATTTTTCTTTTTTATTTTCATACAGAATCTTCACAACCTGTAATAAGGTTGATAATAATGCAAACTTACAAAAACTTTAGTTTAATCGAAACTCTTTTCTATCAAAAATTATGGTTTTTGATATTTATTTCGTGATAGAATCCTGAATTCTGATAAAGTAAGATTAATTAAGGTTTGATTTGTTTTGTCTTTGAATTGTCTTTTTGGCCAAACAAATCCCCCGAATCGGATGGCTGTTATGTTCAGCGTCACGATCCGGGGGATGTATTACACAGGTTCCCACTTTTAAGGATTCCCTTTATGATGTAACTGTTTATGACGTTTGGTCACTCATTTCCAGTTACCATCCTCTATTCATTTTCACAAATATATTATCCTTGCATATCGTAGACTACCTGCATGAGCTTCTTGCCGAGCTCATCAGCCTGTTCCATAGTCGATGCTTCAGAGTAGACACGGATAATAGGCTCTGTGTTGCTCTTGCGGAGATGTACCCAACAGTTGGGGAAATCGAGCTTCACACCATCAATGTCGGTCACCTGCACATCGGCCTGTTGTCCGTACATTTCCTTTACCTTGACGAGGATGGCATCCACATCGGTAGAGGGTGTGAGGTCGATACGGTTCTTGGCAATATAATAGTTGGGGAAGGTGGCTCGGAGCTGTGAGGCTTTGAGATGCTTCTGTGCCATAGAGCTGAGGAAGAGGGCGATGCCCACGAGGGCGTCGCGACCGTAATGGCTTTCTGGATAGATGACTCCACCATTGCCTTCACCGCCGATGACGGCTCCGACTTCTTTCATCTTGGTCGTTACGTTCACTTCTCCTACTGCGGATGCGTAATATTTGCATCCGTGGCGTTCGGTCACATCACGCAGGGCACGTGTGGAGCTCAGATTGCTCACGGTAGCGCCTTTCACGTGGTCGAGGATATAATCGGCTACGGTGACAAGCGTATATTCCTCGCCATACATCTTGCCGTCCTCCTGAATGAAGGCGAGACGGTCGACATCGGGGTCGACGACGATTCCAAGATCGTAGCCGCCTTTGGCAACCTCACCCATGATACCGCTAAGATTCTTTTCCAACGGTTCGGGGTTGTGGGCAAAATCACCGGTCGGCTCTCCATTAAGGAAGGTATATTCCACATGGAGGGCGTCGAGCAACTTGGGCAGGATGACACCTCCGACGGAGTTGATCGAGTCGACGATCACTTTGAAGTGTGCGTCTGCAATGGCTTTGCGGTCAACGAGCTCAAGCGCGAGCACGCTGTCGATATGACGCTGGTCGAAGGTGTTGTCTTCGGTATAGTGGCCGAGATGATCGACATCGGCAAAGTCGAAGTCCTCAGCCTCTGCTGTGGCGAGCACCTCATTGCCATCCGCTTTCGTAAGGAATTCGCCTTCACTGTTAAGCAGTTTCAGCGCGTTCCACTGGCGGGGATTGTGGGAGGCGGTGATGATTATGCCACCGTCAGCACCGCTCATGCGTACGGCAAGCTCTGTTGTCGGTGTCGTAGCCAGTCCGATGTTAAGGACATCAAAGCCCATACCCATCAAGGTACCGCAAACAACGTTCTTTACCATCTCACCGGAGATACGTGCATCACGGCCTACGACGATCCTGTTTGAGCCATCGGGGCGTTGCTTGCGGATAAAGGTGGCATACGCTGACGTGAATTTTACAATGTCGAGCGGGTTCAGTGTGTCGCCCACATGGCCTCCGATAGTGCCTCGGATGCCGGAAATAGATTTAATAAGCGTCATAATAATTATTTTTATCGTCCTCGTTCGTAAGTGATGTCATAGAGCATCGGCGTTACATTGTAAGTGGCAGTGGAGTGCCCCATGTCATGGGGTACGATCAGTCGCACTTTTGCAATTTCGCTGTCTGCGGTTGACTGGCGCCCAAGGTTGATGTAAGTCAGGGGGAGAAGCCAGCCTTTGGGCACTGCGGTTGATGAAGAACTATAGATCGCCATCAGCGAGCTTTGGCCAGAGACGAAGATACCAGTGAAGGTGCCGGACTGGTCGGTTACCGACATCTTGTCGACGATGCTGGCATATCTGGCCGACATGTTGGTGGCTGTGATGGTGTCGGTCTGTAAGTTGCGCTCTATATATCGGCAGAGAACGGTTGCCGTCTCTTTATCCTTTAAGGGCTGTCCGGTTCCTTTGCGGACGATCTGCATATAGACACCATTGGAAGAGAAGAGCACCCACTCGTTCTTTGCCGTGTCTGTAACGTAGTTCTGTGCGGCAAACTCGTCTTCGGAGATGACCTTTACAGCCGAGTCGGCTAGATACTTATTAATGGCATTTTGTTCTGCCTTCACCTGGTCGGCATAGCTCATGTCATCATTGCAGGCCGCAAAAGCGCCGATGACGAAAAGGACTAAAAGGAAATATACTATTTTTCTCATTTCGCGTTGTTTATGCGTGCAAAGATATAAAAAAGAACGGAAATACCTCCCGAAGCTCTTGGGTTTTGATTTTTTTTAGAGATAAATTACTCGTATTTTTCAGCAAACCAATCGATGGCCTGGCGGGCGGCACGTTCTGCGTCTTCTAGCGTGCCGTCAATTCGGCCTCCTGAGGCATTAAGATGTCCTCCACCATTGAAGAAACGGGTGGCAACCTCTTCGACGCTGTAGTTGTCGACGGAACGAAGACTCACCCATACGCGGTTGTCCAGTCGGTCATCCTCTTTTAGGGAAATGGACATCCGGATGCCTTTAATGCGCAGTGGCTCATTGACAAGCCCTTCGAGGTCACCTCGGACGAAGTGATATTGTGCCATCTCTTCACGTGATACCGCATAATAGGTGGCGTGCTTGTCTTCGAGCACGTTAAGCTTTTGGTTCATGATATATCCGCGTAGACGGATGGCCCAGGGACTGTAGTTGTTGAAAACATTGCGGTAGATCTTGTCTTTGTCTAATTTTTTTGTCAATAACTGACAGATGATATAGAATATCTCAGGGCGGGAAGAATTGTAGGTGAATCCTCCGGTATCGGTCATCATACCTGTATAGCAAGGCACTGCGAATTTCTTGCCGAGCTGTTCAAAGCAGCCGAGTTGCCAGATGACACGGAAGAGCACTTCGCATGTTGAGCTTAATTCGGGCTGTGATATGGTCACTGTAGCCTGGATGGTAGGGTTGAGGTGATGGTCGAACATTACGATGGGTGCCGTTGCTGTCTCGAGGACGGCCTGCATTTCATCGGTACGGTCGTAGCCACCGAAGTCCATGCAACAGATGAGATCGGCCTGCCGGAGCATTTGCTCCACCTCCGCAGGCTTCTTGTTGTACTTTACGATGCGCTCCGTACCGGGTAGCCATTGCAGGAAATCGGGGAAAGCGTTAGGGGCGATGATACCTGGTGTCTTGCCGTAGATCTCTTTCAGGCAGTTGCTCCAAGCAAGGGCAGAACCCAGAGAGTCGCCGTCGGGGTGGGAGTGACAAATAAGTACGATACGCTCGGATTCTTTAAGAAGCCGGTTAAGGGTGTCCAGCTCTGTGGACGAGAGGAGGTTGAGGTCCATGAAACAATATAAGAGTTATAGGGTAAAAAGAGTCACAGAGGTCCATACCCTCTGTGACTCGCTATGTTTAGAAGAGCTTGTTGGGGTAGACGCCTTTTTCGACGAGCTCTTGGATCTTGGCTACCGTGGCAGGACGGTCGGCAGCATAAGTGACACCGAACCACTTGGAGGTAGTGTCAAGAACTTTCACAGAGGCAGTGCCGTCGTTGATGAGCTTGTTCACCATCAGGGGGATGAAGAACTCTGCTTTCAGATTCTTGATGTTCTTCTCGTCAGAGAGGAAGTCCTTGAAGTATTCCTCGCTGTAGTCGAAGTAGTCGGGCGTGAAGCCCCACATGTTCATGCTCACGGGAGTATTGTCGGCTACTGCTACCCATTTGCCTTCTTCGTCCTTATAGCATACGTCACCATTGACACGCATGATCTCGGTGCGCTCCACAACCGTGGTCAGGTTGTCGGCGTCGTCCTTTGAGCAGATGCCGCGGGCAACGGTACCGTTCTCACTCAACGTGTTGCCTACGCGGAATCCGACCATAGCGTATTTGTTCTTTGCTCCTTCGGGTAGATCGGCCAGGTACTTGCCAATCACCATGAAGGCGTCACGGTTGTAGAAGTCATCACAGTTGATCACGCAGAAGGGCTCGTGGATGACATTCTTTGCCATCATTACGGCGTGATTCGTACCCCATGGCTTCTGGCGCCCTTCGGGCACAGTGAAGCCCTCGGGCAGTGCGTCAAGGCTTTGGAAGCAGAGCTCGGCAGGGATGTGACCCTCATATTTGGAGAGGATCTGAGAGCGGAACTGCTCTTCGAAGTCTTTGCGGATGACAAAGACAATTTTGCCGAAGCCGGCCTGAATAGCATCATAAATACTGTAGTCCATGATCGTTTCACCGTTGGGACCCAGGCCGTCGAGCTGCTTGAGACCACCGTAACGGCTGCCCATACCGGCAGCCAGAAGCAATAGTGTTGGTTTCATAATTAAATGTATTAAGAATGTTTTTTTGTTTTCAACACACAAAGATACAAAAATAATGGAAAACAAGCGTACAAAAATCTTGTTTATTTATTATAGAAATGGTGCAAGCAGGTGGGCAAACCAGCCACGAAATTTCTGAAAAGGTGTCCGAAACTCGTCCCACGTAGCGGGCGTAAGGACAAAAGAGTCTTTTTTTTCCTTGTCGAAGAGATCGTTCAGCTCGCGTGTCGTAGAGGGATCGACGATGAACGCATTCTCCTCGTAATCCCAGGAAAGTGAGCGGGCATTGAGATTGGCCGAGCCGACAGTGCAGAATTTTCCGTCTACCATAATGATTTTTGTATGATGGAATCCGGGGGTATAGAGCCATATTGTGCATCCTGCCTTCATCAGTTTGTGGGCATTATAGAAGCCACAGTCGGGTGTGAGAGGAATATCACTTTTCGTCGAGAGCATGATCTCCACCTTTACACCACGGCGTGCAGCCTGTTTCAGCGCTTTCTTGATCTTGCGGTTGAGGGTGAAGTAGGGATTAATGATCTTGATGGAGTCCTGTGCATCGTTGATGGCATGCATGTAGAACTCGCGGATGATCTTGTTCGTCGTTCGCGGCTCGCGGTTGATGATACCTACCATCTTATGTCCGGCAGTGGCGGACGTATCGGGTTTCAGCCCATGGAAATAGGAGACATCGCCCAGTCCCCGAAAATATTGTGGTCCGTGGACGTCTTGCTTTGCCGTCTTGTTCCACATACGGAGGAAGATGCCTTGCAGCGTGTTCACCTCGTCTCCTTCTATGCGGCAATGCATGTCGTGCCAGGATCCCACTTGCTCAGTACCTTTTATATAGTAGTCTGCAACGTTCATACCTCCGGTATAGGCCAGTTTTCCGTCGATGACTACGATCTTGCGGTGATCGCGTGAGAAGACGTGGTTGATCCACGGAAAGCGGAGAGGGTCGAATTCGTAGATTTCGATGCCTTGGGCTCTTAACGCCTTGATGTGCTTCTTTTTCAATGGCTTATTGTTGGATGCGTTGCCGAACGCATCAAAGAGGGCGCGCACCTCCACACCTTCCTTGGCCTTCTCGGCGAGGAGGTCGAAGAGACAACTGGCTATGGAATCATTGCGAAAGTTGAAGTATTCTAAGTGTACGGACTTTCGTGCTTGTCGTATGGCCTGAAACATATCGTCAAATTTCTCCTGTCCTGTCATTAGTAATGCCACAGAGTTGTTATGGGAGAAATGGATGCCGTCTGCACGTAGGTGATTCACCAGTAGTGAGTCGGAAGTTTGTGCGTGTCCTGAGAGGATGCCAAGGAGCAGAAATAAGAGAAATATAATATGTTGTCGTCTTGTCATTGTGTTGATGGAGAGAAGCGGGGATATCGTAAAAGGTCTAGGCCATTGCCGGGAATCTTCCTTAATGGAAGTTCCGGCCGATGATCACTGGTTCATGAGGGCAGAGGCATAGCTGTCGACAATGCCGAGAAGTCGGTTTCCCTTGTCGCAAACAAGGACGGAATGGATCTTGTATTGGTGCATGATGCGCTGTATGTCAGAGATCTTTGCCTTCGGAGATACGGTCTTCGGATTACGTGTCATGATGTCAGATACCGTATGATCAAAGAATTGTGCCTGCCAGCGTTCCATGGCACGGCGGATGTCTCCGTCTGTGATTAGTCCAAGTACGTGCTTGTCTTGGTCCAGACTTACGCCCATACCGAGTTTTCCTTTCGACACATGGATGATGGCCTCGCCAAGATGCATGTCCTCAGGGATGATGGGCAGGTCGTCAGAGCGCATCACATCCTCAGCCATGGTGAGCAGACGTCGACCGAGCTCACCACCGGGGTGGAACTGTGCGAAGTCGCGAGGCTTGAAGTCGCGAACCCGCATAAGGGCGATGGCAAGAGCATCACCCATGGCCAGGGCAGCAGTTGTCGAAGAAGTAGGTGCCAGGTTGAGCGGGCATGCCTCATGGTCAACGCTTACCGTTACGTGTACGTTGCTGTATTTGGCAAGCAGCGATTCCGGATTGCGTGTCATGGCGATGATAGGCACATGCATATGGATCAGAATAGGGATGAAGCGAAGCAGCTCATCAGTCTGTCCGGAATTGCTCAATGCCAGGACCACGTCTTCTGACGACATGGCTCCGAGGTCACCGTGATAGGCATCAAGAGGATTGATAAAGAAGGATGGCGTACCGGTAGAGGCCAGCGTGGCGGCGATCTTCATACCAATGTTGCCACTCTTGCCCACACCGGTAACGATCACTTTGCCATGGCAGTGGTACATCATATCGACGGCTTTCTCGAAATTCTCGTCTATCTGGGGTAAAAGTCCGAGTACTGCCTGTGCTTCGTCGTTGATGGCTTCACGGGCATAGTTGGCAGAGTGGAGGAGCCGCTCTTCAGGAGTTGTCTTATTCGTCATGGTTGCTTGTTGTCAGTGATTTGATGAGTCCTTCAAGTTTATCGAGCTCGAGCATGTTGGCTGCATCGCTCAGTCCTTCGTCGGGCCGGGGGTGCACCTCAAAGAAATATCCAGTGGCGCCAAAGGCCTGAGCGGCATGGGCCATGGCCGGAACGAACTTACGGTCGCCGATGGTCTTGCCTTGACCGGCCGATGGTCGTTGGACACTGTGCGTGCAGTCCATGATGACCGTAGGGACAATCTCACGCATGTCGGCGATGTTACGGAAGTCGACGACGAGGTTGTTATAGCCGAAGCAGTTGCCACGTTCAGTGAGCCATACTTCTTGGGCGCCGCTGTCTTGTGCCTTCTCCACGGGGTAACGCATGTCATGTCCTGAGAGGAATTGAGCCTTCTTGATGTTGACGATGCGTCCTGTCTTGGCGGCGGCAACTAGAAGATCGGTCTGTCGGCAGAGGAAGGCGGGTATCTGGAGCACGTCGCACACCTCGCCGGCGGGGGCTGCCTGCCAGGCTTCATGGATGTCAGTAGTGATCTTCAGACCGTAGCGTTCTTTCACGGAAGCCAGCATCTCCAGACCACGCTCGAGGCCAGGACCACGGAAGCTGTGTATGGATGTCCTGTTGGCCTTGTCGAATGATGCCTTGAAGATGATGTCTGTGCCCAGTTGCTTGTTGATGGCTACCAGTCGGGCAGCCACCTCGTTGAGCAGGTCCTGCGACTCAATGACGCAGGGACCGGCTATCAGTACGGGTGTATGGTTGTCGTTTGTCATAATGCAATGGTTTGTCATACAGTCGGTTGAGAGGCACTCTCGTTCCCCGGTGCCGGTAGGCTGCCGCTGGCAGCAGGCGAATCGTGACCGTCACTTAGTGTAGGATGGTCAACTTGCGGTAGGATGGGAAGTGGGGGTCAGTCAAGGGACTGCGTGGAGTTCTTGTCTTTTTGTTCTTTCTCGATGATCTCTTTCGCTTCGGACAGCGAACTGACTAATTGCACGCCGTGATCGGTGGCGTCGGCTGTCGCATTGGCGTTGGAAGAAGGGATGATATGCAGGTCACGCTGCGGGAAAGGTATCTCGATCTGTCGGGCATTCAGCTCGTTATAGACAGCCTCCATGATGTCACCCTTGGCATAGGTCTGCTTGCGCGAGTCTACCCAAGCGAGGATTTTGAAGTCGACGGAATTATCACCGAAGCCGGCAAAGACGGTATTGATGTATTTGATGTAGTTCTCGCGCTCAAGAGGCCGGACAGCCTTCTCGATGGCATCCTTTACATCGGGTACTTTCGTGCCGTAGGCTACTCCGATAGGGATGATGGCAAGCTCGTTACCGTGGTTGCGGGTCAGATTCTTATAGTTCTTTGTGAAGAGCTGTGAGTTCTGGAAATTGACGATCGATCCGTCAAGGGTTTCCAATGTCGTGGAGACGTAGGAGATCGATTTCACCGTACCACGTGTACCATCAATGGAGATATAATCGCCCACGCGAATATGGCCGGCCATCAGGGAAATGCCATAGTAGATGTTTTCCAGAATATCCTTCATGGCGAAACCGATACCGGTAGAGAGACCGGCGGATATGGCGACGATCCAAGAGTTGTTGATGTGGAAGATGGCCATGGCAGTCAGCACCCATACGCCCCAGACAACAACTTGCAGTACATTCTTCCACATGGCCAGTCGTCGGGCGGCGATATGGTCATCAGCTGGCCGGTCCTCTTGTTGGGCGCGCGTGCGCTCTACACGTTGGAAGTGGGAGAAGAGCACGTCGGTTGCCGTGTGGTAGATGTAGGCGAAGATGAAGTAGAGAGAGACTACGATCACGACGCTCATAATGGACAGTGTGAAGTTGCTGGTGTCGATAAGCCGTGTGGCCAGCAGCCGCCACAATGTGTCACTGAGATTAAATACGGCGGCAGCCCAATAGATCGACAGGATGATCGAACTGGTGCCGAGGATAGGCATGATGGCGTAGTAGACAAAACGGAAGAACCATACCTTCCCGATAGGCGTCTCCGCCGAAAAATATTTGCGATTGGCAGCATGGCCGAATCCACGGAGCATCTCGACGATACAGGTGATCGTGAGAATACATGTCAGCTGCATGATCCACCAGATGAGGAGTTGTACGCTTAAGAGTACATAGCCTGTCCAAGAGGCGACGACTGATACGGCGAAGACGACCAGGGACATAAAGCTGTAGAACATGTCCGAGCGGGGGAGGCGCTTGCGGTGGCGTGCCGCTATGATCCACTGCCAGATAGCGCATATAATCAGGATGGGCGGGAAGAGCAATTCTACCAGATCGTTCGGAATGAGGACAATGCGGAAGATGATCACGATCAGGCCGATGAAGATCAGGGGCAGGTAGATACGGAAGCCGCTCTTCATCTGCTTGCTTGTCAGTCGAATAAGCAATGACAGAAGGATGACGCCTAGCAGCCAGATGAATTCCACCATTAGGCCGGAGGCCATGACGAGAAAGTTTTGTGAGGCTCCAATGCGCATGAGTCCCAAAAGTATGGCTAAAGAGACGACGGTAGTGGCCAAAATGATATAGGGACGTTTTTTAGTGAAAACATCCTTGGCACGTTGTATGTTATCATCGCTCATGAACAGGCCCAGGGCGGACTTGAGCTTGTCGTGCTTGACAAGCCATGTGAAAGCAATGCCAACGACGACATAATTGACGATACCGACGATGATCCAGATGACCACCAGGCCGATGAGTAGTCCGATGATCACCCCTCCGTCCCATTCGGACCCGACTTTAAAGTTGGGTGTGTATTTGTCGTTAAATGTCTCTCTTGCCTCTTTGAGAGAGTTGCGGAGATTTCTTAGAGTGTTAAAATAGGTGTTCCCGGAATTACTGAAGATTGATGATTGTATCTCGTTGTAGCGCTTGTTGGCATAGTCGTTGATACCCTTCAGATGCTTTTCTGTGGCATCGTAGAGACTGACATATTGCTCCATCTGCGAACGGTTGTCGTTGAGGGTACGCCGGATGCTGATGGCCAGCGTGAGGCATACGTTGCGGTCAGTCTGTGCTTTGGGTGTGAGGGTCTGGACGTACATGTTGCTGAGATCGTTGATGAGCGAGTCGTAGCGACTGATCTCTACATCGGTATTGCGGATGTATTCGCGGAAAGGTGCAGCGTTGTATTTGAAGTCTTTGTATTGTCCGATGGCCTGATGGCAGGCATAGGTAAGGTCAAAGAGATAACCGTTCTTCTGCGAATAGAGCATTAGAGAGTTTTGCTGGCTCTTGTTCGTCACGTCCATAAGCTCTTGACGGACAAGAGCTTGCTGGTTGGCCATATAGTCCGATTGTAGCTCCAGCTCGTTGTGATAGGTCGTTAGCTCATTACGGAGCACATAGAGCGTCATCTCCAAGTTCTTCTCCTTCAGTACGGCATGAGTGGGCAGGCTGCCAATGGCAAGAAGGACTAGTACGAGGAGTAGGTGAAAGTATTTTTTCATTATTGTATGTTCCTTTTGGCGAAGTTGGGTATTTTGATGGCAAAGTTACAAAAATATTGGTAACGTTGATTCCTTTCATGCTTATTTTTATAAAGAGGTAGGTATTTTATGTCAATGATTTGTGATAAAATGATGTCGTTTCCCGTTTTCTGAGTAAGAGATGGACTGAAGCCATTGCGTCTTTCCATGTGGCATCCTTTTTCTATTTTGAATAATGATGATCTCGGAAGAGAAGAAAGGAAGACCGGATATATTGGATATGGAGGAGAGACGCGGGCTCGTCTTTGTCATCAGATGAATATAAATCCATATTTTTCATTCTTATCTTCTTTCCTTTAAAAAGTTGGCTTCCTATTTAAGTCCGAGAGCTTAATATGTTCCTAGAATCGGAGAATGGTTGCAACGGTCGTGAGGATCGATTCCGGCAGCGTTGCGGAATCATCTCATAAACCGGATGTCTTGACCGTTGCCGGATGAGTCCTTGAAAAAAGGCGGAGAGACAAAGCGCGCTTTATGGCCCGGAGGGGATTCCGTTTGGGAAGGATCGCTCGCAGTCGTGCATTTTGGTCGGCTTGTGCATCTTAGGGTAGGGACGTTAGTGGAGGGAAAACGACGAGGAATTTTTGACATAACTAAGAGATGTGCATTTTACCATGCCTTTATGATAGGCTGGCTGCCACTGGCCAGTATTCGAAGCGTCGGCTCCGTGGAACTGTTTCTGTTCTTATAGCTGGAAGCAGAGCCGCTCCCCTGTATTTAAGCAGATCCTTGTCCGTGTTGAAAGAATATAGGTGACTTGCCTCCCGCACCTAGGTGCATCAGCCTTTACAGCCAGCTTCACAGTCCCTTGAAGCTATATTGCTACCCCAGGGCACATAGGAGCCGAACTACTACCATATACATCCTGCGGTTCTTCCACTGCAGGAAGGCAGCGGCAGGTGTCTGGCTAAAAATGATCCCGGATAAAAGCGGTGAATGAATTCATATTGTTTTTTATTTACATTATATGGCCATGGAATACTGACGTCCGTGGGTATGATGGATTCCTCGAAATATTTACCAGAAGGGATTGAGACGGGAATGGCATTGGAAGCGGATAGGCTTTCCTGGTATCAGCGGGAGAAAAACTAATCGGTGCATTATTTCGCTAGACGTCATTGTGGTTTCATAAAGCTTTAGACAGATCAGCGTACGGCATTGAATAATTCGAGTCTCGTTGAACTCTGGTAAATATTTAAAGCCGGGATAAGGCGGGAGCTTAAAACACTGTGGCATCAAAAATATCCGGTACATTCGAGATCGGGACAAAGACTTGTCTTTGTCGGATACTTTCTGTCGTTTTTGTCGGCTGACTTTACTCTGTCGTGGGTAGTAAGGACGGAAAGAAGAATACAATCTGTCCTGTCATTTGGGTTTGCCGGATCATTGCGGGCGGGAGTAAATACGTTGACAAAATCTTGCAGGAAGGCGTTGTGGCAGGACAGCAGGAGAATCGCGTGGCCGGAGATCGTTCTTACCAGGAACTTGGATTCACAATGACCACAATTTGCCGCTGATCCTTTTTGGTGGCTAATTGTAAAGTCGATAATGCAAAATAAAAGCTTAAGAGGACGTATTTCTTTTATGATTTTTTTGTAGGCCAAGGATTATTTTGTAACTTTGCAACCGTTTTATAAGACTTAGAAAACAAGCTTTTAATATTTTATGAACTTCACTTTGTTAATTACCGTCTTGCTGACTGCTGTCGTTTTGGTGGTAGGAGCCTACGTGGTGGCCAAATTGATTGGCCCTCGTTCGTACAATCCGGTAAAAGGTGAGCCTTTTGAGTGTGGTATTCCGACACGTGGCAGTTCTTGGCTGCCTGTTCATATCGGTTACTATCTCTTTGCCATCCTTTTTCTGATGTTCGACATTGAGACCATGTTCCTCTATCCCTGGGCTGTAGTGGCAAAGGAGATTGGAAGTGCCGCGCTGATAAGCATTGGCTTCTTCCTTGTGGTATTAGTATTTGGCCTGGCATACGCCTGGCGGAAAGGAGCGCTCGAATGGAAGTAAGAAAACCGAAAATCAAGGCTTTCCCTTACGACGAGTGGAAAGACAATGACACCCTGGAGAAGATGGCCGACGCGCTGAACGACGGTGGTGTCAATCTGGTGCTGGGCAATCTGGACCAGCTTATCAACTGGGGTCGTAGCAACTCACTGTGGTCACTGACATTTGCCACCTCTTGCTGTGGTATCGAGTTTATGGCTATCGGTTGCGCGCGTTACGACTTCTCCCGTTTCGGCTTTGAGGTGACTCGTAACTCACCCCGTCAGGCCGACCTGATCATGTGCGCCGGTACGATCACTAACAAGATGGCTCCTGCCTTGAAGCGTCTGTACGACGAGATGGCTGAGCCGAAGTATGTAGTGGCTGTCGGCGGTTGCGCCATCTCGGGAGGTCCGTTCAAGAAGAGCTATCACGTGATGCGCGGCATCGACGAGATCATTCCTGTTGATGTCTACATCCCCGGATGCCCTCCCCGCCCGGAGGCAATCATCTACGGTATGATGCAGCTGCAGCGTAAGGTGAAGATAGAGAAATTCTTTGGTGGCGTGAACCACAGCCAGACCGCTGAGGAGCGTGAGCTCGGAAAGAGCAACGAGGAGCTGATCTTTGAACGCAAGCTCGGCATCAATGTCGATGAGACAAAGGCACAGCGCGAGGCTGCCTGGCTCAAGGAGAATGCCCCTGCACCCAAGTCCGTTCGACCCGCTGCTGCAGCAAAGCCTGCTGCGGCTCCTAAGAAGGAGACCATCGTGGTGAAGGAAGCTCCTACGAAAGAGCAGGTGGAGGCACTCGGCAAAGAGATCGACAAGCTGGACGCTCAGAAAGCACAGGATACTCAGGACACAACTAATAAATAAGGTAGAAAAATGAAACTGGATAATAAAGAATTCGGATTTGACAACTTCGCCTCAGAGATGGCGAAGCTTAAGAATGAGAAGCATTTCGACTACCTTGTGACCATCGTCGGCGAGGATTTCGGCGAGGAAGGACTGGGTTGTATCTACATCCTGGAGAACACGCAGACCCATGAGCGTTGCTCAGTGAAGCAGATCGCCAAGCAGATGGGTGAGGACTATGTGATTCCCTCTGTGTTGAAGCTCTGGGCTGTCGCCGATCTGCTGGAACGTGAGGTATATGATTTCTTCGGAATCAAGTTCCTCGGTCATCCCGACATGCGCCGTCTTTTCCTGCGCAATGACTTTGAGGGCTATCCTCTGCGCAAGAACTACGACATGAGTCCCGAGAAGAACATGTACACGACGGATGATGACGTAGAGCTCGAGACCACCCAGGAGTGGTATATTGACGAGAATGGTGAGCTGAAGTCGAAGACTCATAACCTCTTCCATGACGATGCTTATGTATTGAACATCGGTCCGCAGCACCCTTCTACCCATGGTGTGCTCCGTCTGCAGACGGAGGTCGACGGTGAGACCGTAGAGCGCATCTATCCTCACCTCGGATATATCCATCGTGGTATAGAGAAGCTGTGCGAGACTTGCTCTTATCCGCAGACCTTGGCTTTCACCGACCGACTCAATTATCTGTCGGCCATGATGCACCGTCACGCTCTCGTAGGTGTCATCGAAGAGGCTATGGGCGTTGAGCTGAGCGACCGCATCCATTACATCCGTACGATCATGGACGAGTTGCAGCGTATAGACAATCACTTGCTCTATACAGCCTGCTGCGCTCAGGACCTTGGTGCTCTCACCGCCTTCCTTTATGGAATGCGCGACCGTGAGCATGTGCTCAATGTGATGGAGGAGACCACCGGAGGACGACTGATCCAGAACTATTATAGAATAGGTGGCTGTCAGGCAGATATAGACCCGAACTTCGTGTCTAACTGCAAGAAGCTCATCAAGTATCTCCGTCCGATGGTACAGGAGTACCTCGATGTGTTCGGTGACAACGTCATCACACACAACCGTTTCGAGAAGATCGGCTACATGGACGAGAAGGACTGCATCAACTATGCTGTTACCGGTCCTGCAGGCCGCGCTGCCGGTTGGAAGAATGACGTGCGCAAGTACCATCCTTATGATATGTATGACAAGGTGGACTGGAAGGAGATCACCCTCACGGGTGGTGACTCCATGGACCGCTACTATGCTCACATTTATGAGATCTATCAGAGTCTCAACATCATTGAGCAGCTTGTCGACAATATTCCCGAGGGTGACTTCTACATCAAGCAGAAGCCTATCATTAAGGTTCCCGAAGGACAGTGGTACTTCTCTGTTGAGGGAGCAAGCGGCGAGTATGGCGTCTATCTCGACAGCCATGGCGACAAGAGTCCTTACCGTCTGAAGATGCGTCCAATGGGCCTCTCCCTTGTCGGCGCTATGGACAAGATGCTGCGTGGTGAGAAGATCGCCGACCTCGTGTCGACCTGCGCTGCTCTCGATATTGTAATCCCAGATATTGACAGATAACAAATGGACAAGACATATATTCTTTCCGGAATCGCCTCCTGGTTTGACGGTTTGCTGCGCAACACCTGTGGCCTGGGCGACTTTGCGACTATCCTTATCGAGTGTGTGCTCGTCGGCGTGCTTGTGCTGGCAGCTTACGCCGTGATAGCCATCATCCTGATTTTCATGGAACGTAAGGTGTGCGCCTACTTCCAGTGCCGTATCGGACCTGTCCGCGTAGGTCCGTGGGGACTGCTGCAGGTGCCGGCCGACGTGCTGAAGATGCTCATCAAGGAGATCTTCGGTGTCGACTCTTCCGATAAGTTCCTCTATTGGCTCGCGCCCTTCCTGGTGATCATTGCTTCGGTGGGCACGTTCTCCTTCCTCCCCTGGAACCAGGGTTGGGAAGTGCTCGACTTCAATGTCGGTGTGTTCCTCATCACAGCCATCTCTTCGATCGGCGTGTTGGGTATCTTCCTCGCCGGTTGGGGTTCCAACAACAAGTATTCTGTTGTTTCGGCAATGCGTGGTGCTGTGCAGATGATCTCTTATGAGATGTCTCTGGCTCTCTGTCTGATCTGCGCCGTCATCCTGACGGGTACGATGCAGATGAGCGGTATCGTCAGTGCACAGACAGGTCCATGGAACTGGCTGATCATTCAGGGTCACATCCCTGCCATCATCGCTTTCTTCGTATTCCTCATCGCAGGTAACGCTGAGGCCAACCGTGGCCCCTTCGACTTGGCAGAGGCAGAGAGTGAGCTGACGGCCGGTTATCACACGGAGTACAGTGGTATGGGATTCGGCTATTACTATCTGGCTGAGTATCTGAACCTCTTTGTCATCTCAGGTATTGCTTCTGCAGTATTCTTGGGTGGTTGGGCTCCGTTGAACATCGGCATAACGGGCTTTGACAATGTGATGGACATGATCCCCGGTTTCATCTGGTTCTTCGGCAAGACCTTCTTCGTGGTATGGTTGCTGATGTGGATCAAGTGGACCTTCCCCCGTCTTCGCATCGATCAGATTCTGAAGCTCGAGTGGAAATACCTCATGCCCCTCATGCTTTGCGTGTTGGTGCTGACGACCATCGTCGTAGCCATGGGTTGGACCCTATAAATAATAAGCTCATAGCTTAGGGCTTTTGGTCCGATAGTCGCGTGGTCTATATATATAATAAGGTATAGGATTTCGCGATAAGGCCAAGGTCCGTCGCTAGAGGCTCATAGCTCAAAACTTAACACAATGGAAGATAACAAACAATCATATTTCGGTGAGGTGAAGGCTGCCATGAAGACGCTCGCCGTGGGTATGAAGACTACCATCAAGGAGTACTTCACCCCGAAGAGCACTGAGCAGTATCCTGAGAACCGTAAGACGACGCTGCATGTCAGTGCCCGTCACCGCGGCCGTCTGGTCTTCAACCGCAACGAGGACGGCTCTTACCTGTGCACTGCCTGCACGATGTGTGAGAAGGCTTGTCCTAACGGTACCATTAAGATCACCTCACACATGGAGACTAATCCTGAGACGGGACGCAAGAAGAAGCAGCTTGACGACTATCAGTACGATCTGGGCGACTGCATGTTCTGCGAGCTCTGCGTCAACGCCTGCAATTTCGGCGCTATCCGTTTCGTCAACGATTTCGAACAGGCCGTCTTCGACCGTTCCAAGCTCGTGCTGCATCTTGATAAAGAAGTGTACGACGGGGGCTCACTGCCCGGCTTGCTGGATGGCGGCGCTCCTCAGGAGATCGGTAAGTTTAACACGAAAACAAAGTAAGCAGTATGGCAAGTATAATTATGTTTTGCATCCTGGCCGTCGTCATTCTCGGATCGGCCGTGATGTGCGTGATGACGAAAAGCATCATGCGTTCAGCTACCTTCCTGCTCTTCGTCCTCTTTGGAGTGGCAGGCATGTACTTCCTGCTTGACTACACCTTCCTCGGCGCAGCGCAGATCGCTGTCTATGCCGGTGGTATCACGGTGATGTATATCTTCGCCATCAATCTGGTGTCGAAGCGTACACTCGAGAATCTGGTAGAACGTTTCAAAGGCACGCGGGTGCTCAGCGGTGCGCTGATCGCCCTCATCGGTCTCGTCATGGTGGCCGTTATTGTGCTGAAGAACAATCTCTTCAACGCTGTCGTTAGCGGCAGTCTGCAGGAGGTGCCCATGCAGAAGATTGGTGAGAGCATGGTCTCTTCAGGTAAGTACGGCTATGTGCTTCCCTTCGAGTTCATCTCCATCTTCATTCTCGCCTGCATCATCGGTGGTATTTTAATTGCACGAAAGGAGGACAAGAAATGAATGTACCTGTAATATTTTTCCTGGGTCTGAGTACGCTCCTGTTTTTCATCGGAGTGTTTGGCTTTGTGACACGTCGCAACCTGATCGTCATGCTCATCTCTATTGAGTTGGTGCTCAATGCGGTCGATCTCAACTTTGCCGTGTTCAACCGTCTGCTCTATCCCGGACAGTTCGAGGGCTTCTTCTTCACACTCTTCTCTATTGCCGTGAGTGCCGTAGAGACAGCTGTTGCCCTCGCTATCATCATCAACGTTTACCGTAATTATCACAGTGATCAGGTGAACAGTATCGAAAACATGAAATTCTAATTGAGAGATGGAATACAGTTATGCATTTTTGATCCTCCTTCTTCCCTTTGTGAGTTTCTTGATACTGGGACTCCTGGGAATGAAGATGAAGCCGAAGGTGGCAGGCATCGTGGGCACAGTGCTCATTGGTATGGTGTTCGCCATGTCGCTCTATACGGCTTATGAATATTTCTTTGCTGTCGGCCGCGACCCGCAAACAGGTCTTTATCCGACGGTGACGGTGTTCAATATCACGTGGCTCCGTTTCACAGAGTTGCTGACGTTTAACATCGGTTTCCGCCTGACGCCAATCAGTGTGATGATGCTCGTTGTCATCACGACGGTCAGCTTCATGGTGCACATCTATTCTTTCGGCTATATGGCTGAGCGCGATGATCAGTATAGAGCTCATGGCTATGAGAAAGGCTTCCAGCGTTTCTACGCTTTCCTCGGCCTCTTCTCTATGTCAATGCTCGGACTGGTGGTTGCCACCAACATCTTCCAGATGTATCTGTTCTGGGAGCTCGTAGGTGTCTGCTCTTACCTGCTTATCGGTTTCTATTACCCCAAGCACGCTGCCGTACATGCCTCTAAGAAGGCGTTCATCGTGACGCGTTTCGCCGACCTTTTCTTCCTCATCGGTATTCTGTTCTACAGCTTCTATGTAGGAACGTTCAACTACGATCTTACTACCGATCAGTCGCTGCCCGCCCATTTGGCAGGTGCCGCATGGATCCTGCCTACGGCGCTCTTCCTGATGTTTATCGGTGGTGCCGGTAAGTCGGCCATGTTCCCTCTGCATATTTGGCTGCCCGATGCCATGGAAGGTCCTACACCTGTGTCGGCTCTTATCCATGCCGCTACGATGGTGGTGGCCGGTGTCTACCAGGTAGCCTCTCTGCTGCCCATCTGGGTGAAATACGCTCCCGATCAGCTCCACTGGGTAGCCTGGATCGCAGCTTTCACCGCATTCTATGCAGCTGCCGTTGCTTGTGCCCAGCGCGACATCAAGCGTGGCCTAGCCTTCTCCACCATCTCTCAGATCGCTTACATGCTCGTGGCACTTGGTGTCTGCACGGGTATCGGTGAGGAAACGGGTCTGGGTTACACAGCCGGTATGTTCCACCTGTTCACCCATGCTATGTTCAAGGCATTGCTCTTCCTCTGCTCGGGTGCAATCATCGTGATCATCGGTTCCAATTTCAAGGATTATATGGGTGGTCTGCATAAGTATATGCCTATCACCAATATCTGTTTCCTCATTGGCTGTCTTGCCATTGCAGGTATTCCTCCTTTTGCCGGCTTCTTCTCTAAGGATGCCATCATCGACGCGTGCAGCTTGCTGCCGGGTTGGCAGGGCGTGGCTCTGAAGTGGATCCTGACGGTTGTGGCAGGTATGACGGCTTTCTATATGTTCCGTCTTTATTATGTTATTTTCTGGGGACAGAGCTATTATGAGCTCGATCCCGACCATCGCAAGAAGCCTGCTGAGGTGCCCTTCGTCATGTGGGGTCCACTGGTGTTCCTTGCCATCATCTCATGCGTGGCCGGATGGATTCCTTTCGGTCATTTCGTGAGTGCCAACGGAGAGAGCTTCAACATTGGCATCAACTGGGCTATCGCCGGCACGAGCATCGTTGCTGCCGTGGTGGGTATTGCCCTGGCTACACTGATGTATGCTCCTAAGAAGAACCCCATCCCCGCATATCTCGAGCGTAAGTTGCCGCGTCTGCACAAGGCCGCCCTCAACCGCTTCTATATTGATGATGCCTGGCAGTTCTTCACTCACAAGATTGTCTTCAGATTCTTCTCCATCCCCATTGCATGGTTTGATCGTCATGTCATTGACGGCCTGTTCAATTTTGCAGCCTGGGGCACACAGGAGGGAGGCGAGACCATTCGTCCCTGGCAGAGTGGCGACGTGCGTCAGTATGCTGTGTGGTTCATCACCGGTTCTGTCGCTCTTACGCTGATTTTGCTCTGCATCTATTTTTAATTTGTAAATAGAATAAAGAAAATGACATTTCTAACATTATTCGTCGTCATACCCGTGCTGATGCTGATCTGTCTGTGGCTGAGCCGCAACGACAGTCAGGTACGCGCGACTATGTTCGTAGGCTCCACGGTGCTGCTGGCTTTGTCCGTTTATCTGGTCTTCGCCTTCATCGGTGCCCGCCACAGCGGCATGTCTGCAGAGCAATATCCCATGCTCTTCGGTTGCGACATCCCTTGGTTTGAGCCGCTCCACATTCATTATCAGACGGGTGTGGATGGTATCTCCGTGGTGATGATCCTCCTTTCTTCCATCATTGTGTTCACAGGAACATTCGCTTCCTGGCAGCAGCACCCGATGCAGAAAGAGTATTTCCTCTGGTTCACCCTTCTTTCTTCGGGTGTATATGGTTTCTTCATCAGCTGCGACCTCTTTACCATGTTCATGTTCTATGAGGTGGCGCTGATCCCAATGTACCTGCTGATCGGTGTCTGGGGTACGGGTCCTAAGGAGTATTCAGCCATGAAGTTGACGCTGATGTTGATGGGTGGCTCTGCTTTCCTGATCATCGGTATTGTTGCCATCTATTTCTTCAACGGCCAGTACAGTGGTGTGTATACCATGGATCTAATGCAGATCGCACAGCTTCACGCCATCCCTGTAGCCATCCAGAAGGTGTTCTTCCCGCTGATCTTCATCGGCTTCGGTGTTCTCGGTGCCCTGTTCCCCTTCCACACATGGTCTCCCGATGGTCACGCTTCAGCCCCTACGGCAGTGTCTATGCTCCATGCCGGTGTGCTGATGAAGCTGGGAGGTTATGGCTGCTTCCGCATCGCCATGTTCCTGTTGCCAGACGCTGCCCGTGAGCTCTCTTGGATCTTCCTGATCCTGACGACAATCTCTGTCGTTTATGGTGCTCTCTCTGCCTGCGTTCAGACCGACCTGAAGTATATCAACGCTTACTCGTCAGTGTCTCACTGCGGTATGGTGCTCTTTGCTTTGCTGATGATGACGCAGACCGCTATCACCGGTGCCGTGCTGCAGATGTTGTCCCACGGTCTGATGACAGCCCTCTTCTTCGCTGTCATTGGTATGATCTACCACCGTTGCGGCACGCGTGACGTGCGTCAGCTGGGAGGTCTGATGAAGATCATGCCGTTCCTCTCCGTTGCCTATGTCGTTGCCGGTCTGGCCAACCTCGGTCTGCCTGGTTTCTCAGGCTTCGTGGCAGAGATGAACATCTTCGTCGGTTCTTTCGAGAATGCCGACACGTTCCATCGCGTGTGCACGATCATCGCATGTACCTCTATTGTCATCACCGCTGTGTATATCCTCCGCGTGGTGGGCAAGATCCTTTATCAGTCAGTACCCAATGCAGAGTACTTCAAGCTCACCGATGCATCCTGGGATGAGCGCATCGCCGTAGGCGGACTGATCCTCTGTGTTGCCGGTCTCGGTCTTGCTCCTCTGTGGGCACAGAACGTGATCAACGATGCCGTAGGTCCTATCCTCCATCACATCGTTCCCACAGCTATCACGTATGCAGGTCTGTAAAAAATAAAAGAAGTCATGAATATAGATTATAGTCAGTTTCTCCATATGATTCCCGAGGTGACGCTCACCGCCATCCTCCTGATCGTTTTTCTTGCCGACCTGTTCACGTCGAAGGCTTCAGGCGTCAGCAATGAGCGTAAGTGGTTCAACCCGCTGGTATGCGTTCTCCTGCTCGCCCATATCTTTATCAACATCCAGCCGGTAGAGGCTGCTCAGACGTTTGGCGGCATGTATGCCATCTCTCCGGCTGTAGGCATCATCAAGACGGTGCTTGCCCTCGGTACATTCATCGTTGTGCTCCAGAGCCGTGAGTGGCTTCAGCGCACCGACACGAATTTCAAGGAGGGTGAGTTCTACGAGCTGGTTGTAGCCACTCTGCTGGGTATGAACATGATGGTGTCGGCCAACCATTTCCTCCTCTTCTTCCTGGGACTGGAGATGGCATCCGTTCCTATGGCATGCCTCGTGGCATTCGACAAGTATCGTCACAACTCTGCGGAGGCAGGTGCTAAGTTCATCCTCACCGCAACGTTCTCGAGCGGTGTGATGCTCTTCGGTATCTCGATGCTCTACGCTGCTGTAGGTACGCTCTATTTCGACGATGTCACCAGCCGTCTGAGTGTGTCTCCCCTGACCATTCTGGGTATGGTGTTCTTCTTCAGTGGTCTGGGCTTCAAGATCTCTCTTGTTCCCTTCCATTTCTGGACGGCCGACACCTATCAGGGTGCGCCTACGACTGTCACCGGCTATCTGAGCGTTGTCTCTAAGGGTGCTGCCGCCTTCGCGCTGTGCACCATCCTGATGAAGGTGTTCGCTCCGATGGTCGCTTATTGGCAGATCCTGCTGATGATCGTCATTGTGCTCTCCATCACCATCGCCAACCTCTTCGCTATCCACCAGCGCGACCTGAAGCGTTTCATGGCCTTCAGTTCCATCTCGCAGGCCGGATACATCATGCTGGCTGTGCTTGGCGACAGCGCCATGAGCGTAAGCTCCCTGACCTACTACGTCCTGATCTACGTAGTGGCCAACATGGCAGTCTTCACCATCATCTCAGCTGTTGAGGAGCATAACAATGGTGTCGTTGATATGGATAGCTATTGCGGTCTGTATAAGACCAATCCCCGTCTGGCTTTCCTGATGACACTGGCCTTGTTCTCTCTCGGTGGTATTCCTCCTTTCGCAGGAATGTTCTCGAAGTTCTTTGCCTTCATGGCCGCTCTTGATGGCGCACAGCTCTCATCGCCTATCGGCATGTGGCAGTATATCGTAGTGTTCATCGCCTTGGTCAACACGGTGATCTCACTTTACTACTATCTGCTGATCGTAAAGGCAATGTTCATTCGTCCCAACGAGCATCCGCTGCCCACGTTCCGTAGCCATGTCAACACACGTATGGCTCTTGCCGTTTGTACTCTCGGCATCGTCCTCTTCGGTGTTTGCAGCTACGTGTACGATTGGATCAGCCTTGCACTGTAAAAAAGAGTAGGGAGATCCTTCCCTATATCTAAGATAAAGCCAACGTCCCATCCGGTATTTCGGGTGGGACGTTTTGGGTATTTATACGATGGCTTCATTTTCTTCTTGCAGGGAATAAGGGAAAGCTCTTTTCCAGCTGTCTACGGTTTGTCTTTTTGTGTCACCTATGCCGTCGGTTGTTCTTGAAGCTCAATTATTATAAGCTTGAAGGATTTCCTTATTGTTATGTTTGCATCTAAGTATAGGAGGCTGGTAGGAACAAATTGACGGACTATTGGGTAGATGACGGAAGATATCTCGGGTAAGACGATAGAATAAGAGGTTGCCGTTAATGACCGGTTCAGGCCGGAGAGAAAAGAATATATGGAAGTATGGATGACTTTCATGGCTGAGGGTAGGAGAGCATGGGTATTGGTTGTGAGGAGGAGATGAAAAAAGCGGGGCCTTCACAGGTCCCGCTTTCAGATTCAATAGGTATTAGTCCTCTTAAGGTAAAAAGATTGTTTTCAGGATAACAATGCAAATATAGTCTTATTTTTCGGATACTGCAAACATTTACGCGAGTATTTTTTAAAAAAAATTATAATCTCCTCCTTACATATTGTTTTTGCTATCTCGAGAGAGCAAATAAGGCTTGTTATGGTCGTTTTTTAGCAAAAAAAGTACTTTTAGAATATTTCTGGTAAAGAAAAGAATAATTTCTTTCTTTCGTTTTTTCTTCTTTTTAATGAGTTATGTATAGGGGGCATCTGTGGGATATATTGAGAGAAAGGCCTAATCTATTGAAGAAAAATGATTGTTTATTGATAATTTTGCGAATTAAATTAAAAAATCGTATCTTTGTAGTACAAAATAAAAGATAAGGCAAGCATTTTACAATTATCAATATGAGGTTAACATTTTAGGTTTACATCAATAGAAAGTTTTTTTTGCAAGGATTCTCAAGATGTGGGGGACGAGTGTTGTGAAACACCTGCCCCCGTTTTGTTTTATGATCGTAGGAGCAATGGGGTGTGCCTCTTATATTCTCTTTTTTGTTCTTCTCTGTTTTATGATCCGTGAATAAGATCTTTTATTACTTCTCCACCAATAATCAATCCAGCAGCTGCAGGTACGAACGCATTGCTGGCAGGGGTACGCCTCTTGGTATTGGTAGTGATCAGAGTGGGATCGTCGTGATGGTCAGGGGCTGGATGTAGTTCCGTCTCCTGCTCTTCTGCAGGCTCCAGTGGCACCTCTTCGCTGTAGACTACTTTTACGTGCGGTGCTCCTAGCTTGCGTAGTTTCTTGCGCAGTACCTTTGCCAATGGATCCATCTTGGTCTCCCATAGATCGACCACGCGAAATGCTGTCGGGTCAATCTTGTTGGCAGCACCCATACAGGAGATCATTTTCACGTGTAGCCGGTCGCACTCGCTGATCAGATGAATCTTCGCGACAACAGTATCGATACAGTCGACGACATAGTCATATTGGCACAGGTCGATCTTGTCGGCATTCTGTGGCAGGTAGAACATGGCGTGTTTTCCTACTACGCAATCAGGGTTGATGTCATGGATGCGTTCTTCAATCACATCTACTTTGCGTCTCCCCACAGTGGAGTGGAGGGCGATGATTTGCCGGTTGATGTTCGACAACGACACATTATCGTTGTCGATCACGTCGATGTGGCCGATGCCGCTACGAGCCAGTACTTCTACGACATATCCGCCGACGCCGCCGACACCGAAGACGGCTACGTGCGAAGCAGCCAGACGGTTCATGGCTGGCTGGCCGAAGAGAAGTTGGGTACGTGAGAATGGGTTTTGCATTATGGACTTTGTATTGTTCTTGTCTGTATTAAAAATAGGTATGGCCGACGATAGGGATGCTAGGAAGCCTTGGTTGTCGGTAAGCGGTTGCAAAGTTACGATCTTTCTGCCGATTCCTCCCCATCGGGTGGCGGGAATCTTTGTTTTATCGCTATGCGCAGTTGGTGATGCTTGTTTTTTACCTTTAATAAATAATAAAACCCATCCTTCTCCGTTGGTTTTCACATGCATTTTGCTTAATTTTGCAAAATGTATTGTCAAGAGTCACGCATGAAGAAGTCATTTGCCCTTTTCGCATTCCTTTTTATGGTAGCCCTTTCAGCATTTGCTGACACCCGCTTTACATTAGTGATTGATGCGGGGCATGGAGGACATGACTTTGGGGCTCCCGGTGCTGTTTCGAATGAGAAAGATCTTACTTTGAAATATGCGTTGGCCTTTGGTGCGCTTGTGGAGAAGAATTGTCCTGATGTGAAGGTTATCTATACGCGGAAGAAGGATGTTTTTCTGCCGCTGCACCAGCGTGCCGATATTGCTAATGATGCTAAGGCTGATCTTTTTGTTTCCGTTCATATCAATGCGTTGGACGGTAACCACAGTGCTATGGGTTTCCAAAGCTATACGTTGGGTCGTGGTAATCGTACAGGCGACCGAGGGTTGAAGCAGAATCTGGAGGTGGCCAAGCGAGAGAACTCTGTGATTTTTCTGGAGAAGGATTACAAGAAGCAGTATCGCGGGCTCGACCTGAATTCTGCAGAGGGTGATATCATGTTTGAATTCATCGCTGACAATAACCGGGCGCGCAGTGTTGACCTGTCCCGGATGATGCAACGCGAAGTCTGCAAGACTGCCGGACGTAAGGACGGCGGAGCCCATCAAAACAATCTGGCTGTGCTCCGGCTGACATCTATGCCGGCCATCTTGTTGGAGTTGGGATTCATCTCTACGCCTGCTGAAGAGAATTATCTGAACAGTAGAGCCGGTGTGGATGCCATCTCTAAGGGCATTTACAATGCCTTTATACAATACAAGCAGAAATACGATACGAGTATTGATGTGCCTTATCGTGTGGAATTGCCGGCTGCCGTACCCGATGGGGATGATGGCAGCGATGACAACACCGTACAGCGCCCAGTCGTTTCTCCGGATGACGGGCAGCAGCAAAAGGAAACATCACGCGTACGTAAGTCCGTACGCCGTGATCCTGCACCGACAACGCCTGTTCGTACGGCAAAGGCAGATGAGTCACGCCCAGTATTCAAGATTCAGATTCTCAGTAGCTCGAATATTCTCAAGTCCAATGATAAGCACTTCAAGGGGCTTGAAGGCTGTGAGCGCTACGATGAGAACGGACTCCACAAATACACCTATGGAGCCAGCAACAACTATAATGAAATCTATCGCTTGCGTAAGCAGATCGTGGAGCAGTTCCCCGATTGCTTTATCATCGCTTTCAAGAACGGCAAGAAGATGGATGTCAATGAGGGAATCCGCGAATTTAAACGAAATAGATAAGCTATGAAGTTTTTTACTAAAGAAGTGAGAATAGCCCTTGTGGCTATTGTTGGAATAGTCATTCTGTTCTTCGGACTCAATTTCCTGAAGGGTATGTCTGTCTTTTCCAATGATAATGTCTATTATATAAAGTTCAAGAATATCAGCGGTTTGTCAGCTTCCAATCCCATCTATGCTGATGGTTATCAGGTGGGAGTGGTCAAGGATATCAACTACGACTATCAGAACAGTGGCAATGTCATCGTCGAGTTCACTGTCGATCACGACCTTCGCATCCCGAAAGGCTCGTCGGCTGTCATCGAGAGCGATCTGATGGGTAATGTGAAGATGAATCTGCTGTTGGCCAACAATCCTCGCCAGCGCGTGGAACCCGGCGACACGTTGAGTGGAACGCTCAGCGAGGGAATGATGGGTGCAGTGACCCGGATGGTGCCCGTTTTGGAGCAGACGGTGAGCAAGGTCGACTCCCTGCTCGACAATCTCAACCGCATCACCGACGATCCCGCTATTGTCGCATCTCTTCACAATGTGCAGACTATCACCGGCGATCTCACGGTTTCCACCCGTGAGTTGAACCGTCTGCTGTCACAGACCAACCGCGCTTTGCCGCAGATGGTGGGTAAGGCCAATGGAGTGCTTGACAATACCAACCGGCTGACTGCCAATCTGGCCGACGTCGATGTGGCAGGAACTATGGCGAAGGTGGATCAGACACTCGCCAATGTTCAGGAGTTCACCAATGCGCTTAACAACCGTGAGGGAACGCTCGGACTGCTGCTCCACGATCCTGGTCTGTATCATAATCTCAATTCTACGATGTCGCATGCCGACTCGTTGGTCATCGACCTCAAGGCACATCCGAAGCGGTATGTACATTTCTCGATCTTCGGTAAGAAAGATAAATAACTTCGTGTGATTTTCTGCACGAACGTGAAAAAGCGTCTGTCCCGACCGGACAGACGCTTTTGTGTTTTCCTCATTTTTTTTCTTTCATCGGTAGGGAGCGTTCCACTTTTTCCTTTCTTCAGGGTGTAGGTGGTGACGGATTTTCCACAGGTCATGAGGGCTAATCAGTCGGTTTGGCCTCAATCGTATTTGAGAACGGAGAATACCGGACAAGCCAATCATATAAATGTTTGTGGCCTCATGACGGGTTTGATTTTTTAAAGGGACATGCTTTCATGTCCTCTCTGTCATATCAGAGTGAAATTGATTCTCTGTGCCGGTGGCATCTTCTTGCGAATTGGTTCGCGTTGTTAGGCCGTTCGGAGAGTGCCGGCAGATGGCGGTCATCCTGCCCGGTGCTTTCTGTTTGCAGGAGTAGGGCAGGCGTCTTAGTCCTTCTTGCCGTATTTCTTTTCAAATAGTTCCGTGTTCTTGTTTCCCCAGTCTATCATGGCATCAATGATGGGGATGAGCGTTTTGCCGAGTTCGGTGATGCTGTATTCCGATCGTGGCGGCAGTTCCGGAAAGATGGTTTTTGACACCAGTCCGTCTTCCACCAGTTCCTTTAGTTGAAGGTCGAGCACTCTTGGTGCGGCCTCGGGTAGCAGTTTGTGTAGTTCGCTAGGCCGTAATGATTGATGCCGCAGCTCGTCTAATATGCACGATTTCCATTTTGAATCCATCAGACTCATGGTCAGTCGTAGCGGACAGTCTAAGTCCACAGGTATCTTTCTTTCATACATAGCGGTGTATTTTTATATTATATTGCAAAGATACGGATAAGTTGTTAAGATTGGGAATACTGAATAAATTTTCAGTACATGAATAATTTTTCTGTACTTGTATGAATACGGAATATCATGTATTTTTGCAACATCAAGAAACATTAAATGATTATACATTATGAGAGCAAGTATTGAAGAGTATAAGGCAGTAGAGAAGGCTGCCATGAAGTTTGTCAGAAGCGTAGCTGAGGGTAATAGCAGCTATGCGAAGGAGTTGTTTGTAGACGGTGCCGTGCTATATGGCTATCTGGATGGCAAGCTCGAGCATGGCAGCATTGCCCAGTTTTATGACAATGTTGACACTGTCGGTGCCGATGAGGGCTTTAAGGCGCGTGTCGATGTGGTGGATGTCGAGGAGACGTTGGCCGTCGTTCGGGTGCTGGAGGAGAATTGGGGAGGCCGTATTGACTTTACGGATTATCTTCTGATGGTGAAGATGGACGGAGAGTGGAGATGTGTGGCCAAGGCTTACAATCAGAATTCTGACACGATAAAAAAATAATAGGAGACGGGAGATATGAAAATAGTTGTTATTACAGGCAGCCCGCGCAGGAAGGGCAACAGCTTTGCCATGACCGATGCGTTTGTCAAGGCAGCGGAAGCTAAGGGAAACTCTGTCACGCGTTTTGATGCGGCATTCATGAAGATCGGCGGGTGTCATGCCTGCATGACCTGTTTTAAGACGGGTAAGGCCTGCTCGTTTGATGATGATTTCAATCAGATTGCCGAGGCGGTCCTGAAGGCCGATGCGGTGGTCTACACCATGCCGGTGTATTGGTATTCCATACCGTCGCAGATCAAGGGTGTCATCGACCGGATCTTTTCTCTTGTCGTCGGCGGCAAGGACATATCAGGCAAGAAATGTGCCTTGATCACGTGCTGTGAGGAGTCGGACATGACCGTGATGGACGGTGTGCGGATCCCCTTGGAGCGTTCGGCCAAATTGCTGAAATGGCAGATGGTCGGAGAGGTGCTCGTGCCGGGCGTTCTCAACGAGGGTGCTGTCTCGGACACCGATGGCTGTGAGCAGGCTGCGGCCTTGGCCGGAAAGTTCTGATGGTTACCGTATCGGAAATGTTACGTCTTGTCTCAGTTTTGGAAGGATATTTTAGCAGAAAGGCTGTCGTCTTGCAGAGTTGGTCATGAGGCGGCAGCCTTTCTGGTTGGTGATGGGTCGTGCAGATAGATGTGTGGTTGTCTGGTGTGGCATGCCATAGTCGTTTGGGATCGTATGGCTTGGCACAGACACTTTTTGGGAGTCTTGGTATTTGGGGAACCTCTGGGGAAGTCTTCGTCGCTTCGATAGAGAAGGAGATGTCCTTGCACAAAGGACAGGAAATAAGATAAGGGGGAATGGCAATTTATAATATGTCTAAATAGATTTTGTGGTGTTTCACAGTTGGCCCGAAATGGTGGAAATCCCTATTCTTGACCCTGATAGCGGGTTATCTTGTGATGTTTCACGGCATAGGCTGCCGGTTAGGTGCTGTGGATATCTTCCTTCTGATAATCAGCTACTTGTGAGTTTCCTGCCGGAAATATTCATGTGTTATGCCCCAAAATGGCTAAAGGGGCGAAAATGAGGAAGTTATGAGATTGCATAGTGGACAACATTGTGGAAATGATTTGGTTTTTACCGAATTATTTCCTAATTTTGCACAAGAAAGAGTTTCTACAAGCTCATATAATCTTGATTTCAGCTGCCGTTTAGCTTGTCCGCAAGGATGAGTGAAGCTATGTGCAGCCCTGTTTGGCTCTAAACCCTGGCACAGAATTATTATCGATGAAAGCAAGTCCGGAAGCACTTTGGAACAATTGCCTTGCGTTTATAAGTAAGAACGTAACGGAACAGATCTTTAATACGTGGTTTAAGCCGATCACTCTCCACTCATTCAATGAGGCGAAGCGGTCGGTGGTCATCAACGTATCCAGTAACTTTGTGTACGAATATCTGGATGAGCATTTCAACGACTTGTTGGCCACAACGATCCATCGCTGTTTTGGTGAGACGGTATGCTTGTATTATAACATCAAGACTGATAAGGAGCACAACCTCTCGCAAGTGGTAGAGTCGGACGGTCCTACACAGATCAGGACCAACGGCCCGGTGACGCGTGCCAACCAGAGCCCTACGATGCTCGATGCTGCCCGTCCGCAGGACATCGATCCGATGCTCAATCCGCATCTCACCTTTTCTAATTATATCGAGGGTGACAGTAACAAGTTGCCGAGGTCGGTGGGCTATTCCATTGCGGAGCACCCGAAGATGTCGACGCAGTTCAATCCCTTCTTTATCTATGGACCTTCAGGCTGTGGCAAGACCCACCTGATCAATGCCATGGGTGTGTTGGCGAAGGCTACATTCCCCCAGCTGCGCGTGCTTTACATCTCGGCCCGGCTCTTCCAGGTGCAGTACACCAATGCTGTGCTGCAGAATAAGGTCAACGATTTCATCGCCTTCTACCAGACCATCGACATGCTCATTGTCGATGATATCCAGGAGTGGATGACGGCGACGAAGACGCAGGAAACCTTTTTCCACATCTTCAACCACCTTTTCCGCAACGGCAAGCGTATCATCCTTGCCTCCGACCGTCCTCCTGTGGAGCTCAAGGGTATGCCCGACCGCCTGCTCACCCGTTTCTCCTGCGGCCTGATCGCCGAGCTGGAGAAGCCCAACCGGCAGTTATGTGTCGACATCCTGAAGCACAAGGTGATGCGCGATGGTCTCGATATTCCCGATGATGTCATCGCTTTCGTGGCCGAGACAGCCAACAGCAGCGTCCGCGATCTGGAGGGAGTCATTAATTCGCTGATGGCCTATTCGATTGTGTACAACTGTCAGAAGATCGACATGCGTCTGGCCGAACGGGTCATCAAGCGGGCTGTGAAGGTAGACGACCGGCCCCTTACCATCGACGATATTCTCGATAAGGTGTGTACACATTTCAATGTGACGGTGGCACAAGTAAATTCCAAGAGCCGCAAGCGCGATTTCGTCGTGGCGCGTCAGGTGTCGATGTATCTCGCGCAGAAATATACGAAGATGCCCGCCTCACGCATCGGAAAGCTCGTGGGCAACCGTGATCACAGCACCGTTCTCCATTCTTGCTCGCAGGTGGAGCAGCGCATCAAGGTTGACCCGTCATTCAGCGATGAGGTGGTTAGTATTGAAAATTCCTTTAGACTGAAGAGATAAAGACAAGAAGAGGGAAGGCAGGGCTTCAGCAGTAGAGAAAGCAAAGAAATGAGTTCTGATGCCCGCCACCTTTTTTATATAAAAAGAGTCGTATCCACTCCGTGTGAGTGCTGATACGGCTCTTCTTTCTTTTATGGGTTGGTCGCAACTGTCGGATGTCGGTCTTGACAGGCTGTCGTGAGGGGCATTTGCTCTCAATCGGTCATCGAAGATTCGATTAGAGGTCCGAAGGATGTACGATTGTTGGATGGCCTGTCTGTCCCCTTTGCCGAAGGCATGGCCCTGTCGGGGCAAGATGCCGGCAGAAGCCCGGGAGACGTCGGACAGGCCAGTCTAAGATAAATGCTTGCGGTCTAAAGTCCGACAGTATTGATCATGCTTTCTCGATCCATTCTTTCATCTGTTGCTCTTTCTGTCTCACGTCGAGATAGAGGGCGAGCTGGTTGCGGGTGCGTACGAGGTTATGCTCCGGATAGCGGATGCGGTAGTACGTGTCACCATTGAGATAGTCGGTGAGGAAGCGTACGCACTGCATGAAGGGGAAGAGGGCGGCGGCGAAGGGCAGGTGGTCGCGCTCTATGGGCGTGAGGAAGTTGGCGGTCCCTTCGAGGTAGCCTTGGGTGAACGCCTCGAAGATGTCCATGCGGAAGCTCACCTGGTCGATGTGCGGGTCGTCCTCGGCCACAGCGTTGGCAGCCGTGCGCAGGAAGTCTCCGTAGTCGGAGAAGACATAGCTGGGCATGACGGTGTCGAGATCGATGACACAGAGCGGCTGGCCGGCTTCGTCATACATCATGTTGTTCACCTTCGTGTCGCAGTGGCAGATGCGCTTGGGCAGTTTTCCCTCCCGGTGGAGACGTTCGGCCTGGCACATCTCCGTCATGTCGCGTTGCAGCGTCGCGATGATGTCTTCCACCTCTTGGGAGCGTCCTTTCACATCGTTGTGCAGCGCCTCGTCAAATTGGCGGGCACGCAGCTCCATATTGTGGAAGTCGGGTATTGTTTCGCCCAGTGAATAGGGCAGGTCGGTCAGCATGCCTTCAAATTCACCGAACGCCTTACCGGCCTCACGTGACGTGTCGGCATTCACCTGCTCATAGGTCACCGCATGATCGATAAACACCATCACGCGCCAGTACGTGCCGTCGTCTGCCCGGTAGTAGGTCTTTCCTGTCGTTTTCTCCGGCATGAAGCGGAGCACGTGGCGGTCGATGTCTGTCTGGCCCTTGTCCAGCAGTTTCTTACGGATATGGGTCGTCACTTTCTCGATGTTGTCCTGCAGAAGGTCCACATCGGTGAACACGGCGTTGTTGATCCGCTGCAGCACATAGCCGGGCTGACCGGCCTCGGCGGTCTCCACCTTATAGGTGTCGTTGATCAGTCCGTTACCCAGTGCTCTCACATCCGTGGGCGTGCCCTCAAGAGCGAATTTTGAGATGATGTTTTTTATGCGATTGTCCATTTACTTGTATTTTGTTGATGAGTGATTGTTCGTGTGCAAATATAAGCCTTTTTACTTAATATAAAAAGGTATATTTGATAATTATCAATAAATGAATGTTAAAAATATCCTATTTTAGGGCGAAACACTAATTTTTTGTAGAAAGTGTTTGGTGGTATGGATAAAAAGTCGTACCTTTGCAATCGCAAATGAGAAAGACATTAAGTCAAGATCATTTGAGATACAACATCGCGGAGTGGAGCAGTTGGTAGCTCGCCAGGCTCATAACCTGGAGGTCGCACGTTCGAGTCCTGCCTCCGCAACTAATATGCCGCAGCTTACTGGTTCCCAGTTGGCTGCGGTTTTTTCGTTTGTATCACGACAGATATCGGACGTGTATGTGAACGTATTATAATGAATCTTTGCGACATAAATAAGCGTGTCATAGGGAGAAAGGGGGCTCACCCGATAAATATAGGGGAGATATGCTGCTCAGATGAAGTGCAGGGATGAAAAGTAGAGGAATGGCTCAAGGGGTGCGTATGGAATGAATGCGAGGAATGAAACCCGGATTATGTGGCATGACTCCTGCTGACTGCCTGTGACGGTTCTTGCCGGACTTCCTGTAACGGTCATCTTGCTCTCCGTCC
>ERZ827043.356-NODE-356-length-59706-cov-3.402927_pt1 | contig 59706 bp, 61 predicted proteins | sample MGYA00519923_ERZ827043 | MGnify/ENA primary metagenome ERZ827043 (study PRJEB31778, sample SAMEA3449251) | human gut metagenome | biome: human gut; feature: human-associated habitat; material: faeces | place: United Kingdom | collected 2010/2012 ... | reverse complement strand
AACAGTACTTTGTTTTGGATTCAATAACTCTGCTAATTCTTCTTGTTTACCTTGAAGATATTCTATGTTCTGAGGTAACTGCTTATTAATTGCTATAGAAGCTGATAAAAGTGTTGCCACTATAAAACCTGAAGCAGTAAGTACCTTACCTAATGTAAATATCTTTTTATGGAAAGGTGTCTTAAGTGCATTCTCAGTTATAGCAGTTTCTCTAGAAACAGTTGGGTTATTTATAAAAGATTTAATATCTCTTTTTATTAATGGTGTATCCTGTACTACAGGAATTGCTTTTTCTACTAATATACCTTGTTTTAAATTAAACTCTCTAACAGGTTTTATTAGAATTGAACCTAGACTTAAAGCTAATAATGTCTTTTCTTGTGAGCTAACATAATCCCAATTAGAAACTTTCTTTTGTATAGGTTCACTTAATAAGTTATTGTATATTGGTAGAACTAAATTTACATTGAATTCAGACATCATATTCATTAGAACCTTATTGTCAACATTTCTCCAAATACGATGTTCTTTGATTTCACCATCTTTTATATACATATATGCATATTGGTCACCGTAATAATCTCCACAAAGTATTACAGGTTTTTGTTCACCCATCTTTGCGTAAATGTCATACATATCATACAGCTTTAATACTGGAATATTTAACTGTTCTGCCATGTATTTTATTTTATCTAAGTCTTCTCTATGAATAATAGATATCTTCTCACCTGAAACTATTTTACTTAAACGAGTAGTAACTATATGGTCACTATCATGACCTAATACAACTTGACCTTGAATTGTTACCCATAATTCATCCAAATCTAAGTTCTTTATTCTAGATTGACAATCTGTTAAAGGTATTCTAGGGTTTAAAGTATAAGACACACATATACTAGCCTTTGTTGCTGTATCTACAGTTTTGATAATAGTAAGTTCACAAGATGTAGATATTTTAAATATACCTATCTTCATTTTAAACCCCACCTTTCGTACTTAGATTTAGTATTATTTTCTTTTCAGCAGATATAACATTTATACTTTCATAAGTTAGATTATACTTACTTAATTCACTTATAAAGTTAGATACATTGTCTACAACTAATATAAGTTGAATACCGTCTAAACCTGAGTTATCAGCTGATGGGTTAAATTCTCCCTTTATTTTAATTGTTTGACCTGTGATACTTAAGGCTGACGCTTCTGTAGAAGTTATGCCTGGTAATGCAGTTATCTTAGCGTATAAATCATTACAGTCTTCTGCATTTATAGTATCTCCTCGTAGTTCATTTAATTCTTTTCTGTATGACTCTATTTTACTATCTATAGTTGTTAAAGATTCATTTAAATCCTTAACATTAGAGCGAACTAGATTATATGCTTTCGTATTCTCTATTGCAGTTGTTAATTTAAACGCAGGAATAAACATACAAGCTATCATCGCTATAATCACAGCTATCTTAGTTTTATTCATTCCTATCTCACCCTCACCCTTCTATTATCTCCTGCTGTATTCCTACCTCTGACTTCTCGTCTTGCAGGTGCTACAGGAGTTTCTGTTAGATTTAAAACTTCATTGATATGTTGCTCTAAAACTTTAAGAACGGCTAAGTGAGTAGTTAAATTGCGTATTAGAGGGTACATATCAGCATTTCCCTCGGCTATTAATGCTTCAGCGTAAAAGTCATTACTGTTAACAGTAAAATCTATTCCATCTTCTTTAAATAATTCAATTATAGTATTTATTATACCTTTAGAATTATCTATAATGTCTTCCACTACATTACTATTTTCTACTAATCCTCTATTTCTAACATTTACATTCTGAGATTTACTAACACCACGTTGTGGTTGTGTAGTTCTTTTTGAAGTATTTCTATTTTGATTACTTCTTGGATTAGTATTTCTTGCGGTAGTTCTAGTATTTCTACCTAACTGATTATTATTTTGTTGGTTGTTGTTTTTTGTTTCACTTCTCCTAGTATTATTTCTAGGATTTCTGTTATTAGATTTATTTTGAATTTCTTCAGAATAATCTTCTACTGGTTGAACTGCTATTCTTCTGTTATTGACTTGTGAACCTCTTACACGTACATTACTACTACGAATACGCTCTGCCATAATTTTTCTCTCCTCCCCATACTCTTCTAAAGGATATCATAAAGACATCTGTAACTAAGATTTCCGGCTTTAATTTCTTTAATTAGCTTCACATCTAAAGATACTTCTTTTTCTATATACTCTTTATCATTCCTTACTATGTCTTTTATAACTTCTTCCATCTCAGAAGGGCTGTTACATGCTCTTAATCTAGCAATAACATCATCGGTAAATAATAGCCATTCTGTGTAAGGTTTTCTACCACCCTTCAGTTGTCCATTTTGGCAATACTTACATCCTTTATTTTCTTTTACTTTTGTTATATTGTTTTCTTTTAAAAACTCTCTTATCTTTGTAGGTAAATTTATTGTAGCTATCTCATAAGAACAATGAGGACATTGTTTTATGAATAACTTTTGATTTACTACAAGATTATAGCAAGATAAAATATCTTTATAACTTCTTCCATGATAGTCATATAGTTTGTGTGGTAACTCCCATATACGACCTAAATGTAAAGTACTTATAACATGCACATTAGAGTTTGCTAAATCATGTGCACATCTTGAAACATCACCAGTAGGTATCTCATTAAGAAATACATAATTTAAGTCTTGCTTTTTAGCTGTAGCTAACTTCTGTTGCAAGTCTATTAAATTATTCCTGTAATCTGTTTGAGGTAAAGGCATCTTAGCTTCTACTGGTGAAGAATATTCTATACATGAAACAGGGTTTTCTAAAATATTTGTCATCATTCCCCAAAGAGTTGTACTCTTACCTGAACTCATTGGTCCTGTTACTAATGTAAATCCGGAAAGTTTCTGAATAGTGTATTCTATAACTTCAACTGTATATTTATCTAGATTTAATTCATTTACTTTACGCTCTACACTTTCAGCCATTCTAAGTCTTACATTAAATAGAAATCCGATAGACATTTTAGAACAACCAAATCTGCATTCTAATCTATCATCAAAAATTACATTACCCAAAGAACCATCAGTTGCTCTAGCATCTAGTTCACTAAATAATATTGACGAATGGGTATCTACAACTTGTTTAATCATATCTTCTTCTTCGCTTACTGTTAAAGGAAATTCTGTATATTCAACCATAGTATCATCTACTCTAAATAATACTTGAATGACAGGTTTCCTATTAACATATATTCCTTGAAACTTTAGATTTGAAGCACCTGCTTCCATACAGGCAACAATAAATCTTCTGAATAACAATAGTAGGTCTTTCTTAGGTGCAGGTTTACATTGTAACTCTCTTAGATTAACTGGAGTTACTGTGATAAATCTTACTTGATATCCTACTAATTTTATTATAATTAAATCTTTATTTATAGTCTGACCCAAAGCTTGAAATATATAAATCTTACTGTCTATGATTTCTGAATAAACATTATATTCTCTTTCTATATCTAATAAACTTTGAGGCTTGTCCACTTTTATTTTATATCTAAAAATATCTTTTGTTAATTCAGCATAACCATCTAGTGAATGTGTTTGGATTCTATCTAGTACATTTATTACATTTTTAGATGTATAAATCATATCATCAGTTACATTATATACAAAATCATTTTTGTCAGTAACTAATTCATTTAGATAAGCTATTATAGAATCCCGATTTAGAATCTTATAATCCTCTAATGTTTCGATATAAGGTTTAGCATTTTCATACGATGTTTGTATATGAATATATTTATTATGATGTTCTAATATTCTTCTATATATTGGCATTATATGCATTGAAGCTAAATTTATTTTATTAATATCTAACATTATAAAGCAGTCTTAGTTAATGTTGAAATTAATATTGTTGTAACTAAATAAACTAATGCCCCATATAATAACCAATATACTAATACATCATACTTATCAAACCTACTTGATTGTGCAGAATTAATTAATTTATTTTTTACATTACGTTTTACTATATTCATAAACTATCTCTTCCACCCTTCTACAAATACTTTCAGCGATTATACGATTAGGACACACCTTATTTAAGTTTAGATATAATCTACTTATAACTGAACTATCCCCGAAATGTGCCTTAATAAAATCGCTTCGTATATCATAGTAAATATCTCTTCTTAAAGATAATTTGTATAAAACTTTATCCGTAGTTAATGTACTATCTAAAGTGTTCAGAATATTAACTGGGGAAATCACTTCAAGAAGTTTACTATCAAATAATCTCTCATACTTTAAATTAATTGGGTCACCTTCTCTTGTATATACAAACTCTTGTAAACCTCTAGTATTACGATAATTATTATAAGGGTTGTAATTATACAATAAGAAAGGTGAGAAACAAGACCTTAATGTTTGGTCTGTAACTGCTTCCCAACCATAAGTTATTTTTATAACTAAATTATTTAGTTTTAGTGAATTCTTTATATAACCGAAATTCCCACCACTCTGCGACGCTATTAAAAATATCATTCCTTTTGGAGCTATCAAATCTACTTTACGTATAAATGTTATAAGAGCATCTAATTTCTTAGGAAGTCTATCTCCAAAATATAGAAAGCCTAGGATATCACCAATGTTTCTTTTAATAAGACCTTCATTAGCTAACTTTAAATTTTGATATCCTTGTATATAAAAAGTATATCTATCTGATTCTTCCTTTATAGCGTTCAAGTAGTTAGGACTTATTACAAACAATAGTTTCATAACAACCTCCCATACGTGATATTAGAATATATCCATTTTAGTTGGTTTTACTCTAACTCTATCACTATAAATTACTTCACCTATATTATATTTAGCTAATGCTTCTTTATTATAAACTTCACTTGTAACTATCTTTTCGGTATACTTTTCTTGTGTTAGTGTACAAACATTTTTTACCCAATCTAATTTGATATAAGATATAGTTGCCTGTAACTCTTCATTACTATCTTCATAGGTAGTGATGAATTTTTCTTCACTAGGTTCTATCTCATCTTGATACTCTTCAAATTTAGTAGAAGTGAAAGCATAAAATCCTTGAATATCTACCAAATTATCAGGTACCTCTAATTCAAAAGCATAATAGTTAGGTAAATCTAACTTCACCATCTCATATATTCTTGTCAAGGTTTCTGTGTTCATTTTTATTGGTAAACCTATAACATTTGCCCATGCGAATACTGGATAAGTGCCATCTGTAATACCTAATCTTTTTAACAGAATATCATAAGATTTTGGAGATTCTTTATGCCATTCAGATAAATAAGTACATTTGTAAATTTTATCTTTAATCAACGTTTCATAAACATTTTTGTGTTGTAAAGTTATTAATCTCATAAACCCTCCTATATACCATACAATCTTAATGACTTCTCTACCGTAGGCTTAAATAAAATATACTCACCATATTTATATCTGTGCTTACTTGTTATGAAAAATTTACCCCATTTATAAGTATACCCTCCATACTTAGATGATGATTCTTTTATATCTGAAGTATATCTTTTTCTGACCAAAGCTATAGGTATCATAGAACCACCAAATTCATTATAAGTTGCTACATCAGATAACAATCTTAGGTCAGGTTCTTTTTCAGTATGGTCTACAACTATTGGTCTATTAGGTTCTCCTTTGATATAGAATTTTTTATCTATACGTTTTACAAATTGTATAAAATAATCAAACTCTAAAGGTTTAACGTGAAAACCAAATGCAGGATTATGACCATTAGCTATACAAAACTGTTGGAAAGTTTTTAGATAATTCCTAGATAATAAATCTCTAAAAGAACCTTTTACTTCATCACCATGTAAACACCAAACTACAGCAGATTTACCATAGCGTTCAGCTAATCTATTTGCAACTAATCCAGTATAGTTATATAGTTTATTTTCTTCTACATTTATATAACTATTTACTGAGTTTAAATTAGCGATAACAAAATTATCTAATACTTCATGCTCTATAATATCAGCAACTTGATTTACCATATCTGCAGTCATAAAGTGTAAATTAGATAACATTTCTATTTTCTTAACCATTAAAGGAATATCTCTATCATTCTTTAATGCAACATAATCATTTAATAATCCGAATAATTCATTTCTAAAAACACAGTTTATCTTAGGAGTATATTGAAACTCAATAAATCTTCTTGATAACTTATTATTGTGTTTTAAAAATAATGATATAGATTTAGGAATATTTCTGTAATCTACACGCATAGCTTTATAATAAATAGCCCTGTTCATCTTATTTGACATATCTACACAATCAGCATAAAGACTTATTAATGCGTATATTGCTAGTATGTCTGTATTTATAGATGGTCTGTACTCAGCTAAATAATTGTCTAGAATTACAAAACATAATGCACCTGCAGATAGTAATATAGGAGGTTTGTCTGGACACAATTTATTTTCTATTGTTGAATTTACTGTAGCACAATCCTTAGGATAATCTGAATATACATACTTAGTTTGATGGTGGTCTATAACAATAACTTTTAATCCAAAAGATACTAACTTGTTTATTAAACCGTTCTCTCCTAATTCAGAAGAACCAGTATCATTTACAATCATGTATTCAAATTTTTCCTCTATTGCTTGTTTAACTGCTCTAGGGTCAAGATTATGCATTCTTTCAGTATAACAATAAGTCTTGTAATTAGTGAAACCTATAAGTCTAAAGAACTCTTCCCAAACTTTTACACACATTAAACCATCAGTATCATAATCACCATATAAAAATACTTTGGCGTTTGTTATTATGATATTGTTTATCATCTTATAAATTGTTTCGGAGTTCAACATCTTTAGACTTTTGTATGTAGGTTTCACTAATATATCTTCAAGACCTATCTCATAAAGTTGTTCATAGAAATCCAACTATAAACCTCTTAATACTGAACTAAGGAAGTTGTCTGGCTTGAAAGCATCAAGTATTGAATCTGTTTCGTCTTCTGAATCAGTAATACTTGTTTTAATTTCATTAGCTTCATCTTCTGAGAAATCTGCATCTCTAATAGAAGCTAAGAAATCATCTTCTTTACTTTCAGTATCTGAATTATTTACTGTGTCCTCTTTAATATTTTCCTCTATCATACTCTCTAAACTGCTTGAATAAATTTCTTCATCATCCTCTATCATATCTTCTATTTCTAGTTCCATAGAAGAGTCTGAAGAATCTTCATAACTATTATTACTTATTGTTGAAGCTACAACGCCTGTAGTATTGAAAGCATCTAATATGCTTGTTTCCCCATTCTTTACTTTTTGACTTTTCTCTTCTCTAGCATCAAGCAACCATTTAACATACAAAGATGGATTATTTTCTTGATAGTATAAAGTTAAATTATCTTTAGCTCTTGTAACAGCAACAAAGAATAATCTAACTTCACTTTCTTTATCATCCCTTAATTGTTCAGCATCAGTTACTTGCTTTTCTAGAAAGGCGTAGTTAGGGAATAAAGAATCTTCTAAATCTATGATAATTACATTCTTATATTCTAAACCTTTTAAACTATGGAACGTACTTACTGTAACACCAGTATGAGAATATTGGTTTCTAGCACAAACTTCTTTTCTAGAATTGTACTCAACCAAAAATTCTTCATAAGTTAAATCAGACATGAATAACTCTTTTACCCTTTGTTCAAAGTAATTATCCAACTCCATTGTCTTATTTATTTCTTTTTTGTAATTCCAAAAATATTTACGTATATAATTAAATACTTCTTCGAAATATTCATTCATAGGTTTAGTATTCATTGACTCACTTATTTCATATAGTCTAGTTACTAATGCAACAAAATTAGGATTATTAGTACGACCATCATAAGAATAATCTATCCACTGACATCTTTCATCAGTTTTAAATCTTCTTTTCTTTTCATCGTAACCTATTACATTATTGATTTCTTTTTGTGACATTGGTAATACCTTATAAAGAAATCTGTGATATAATTTATCATAACTGTAAAATAAACAATCCAATACATTAGTAACATGAGTATATAATTCATGTGAGAATGGGCTCTCACCACTTAACAGATTAAATGGTATATCTTCTTGTTCCAATAAATCTGTAAGTCTTACAGATGATTTTCTATCTCTATAGCAAACAACAGTATCTTCTAATTCATCATCAGTCATAGCTTTTAATGACTTAATTACTTTAACTATTTGACCTTGTTGTGTGCTATAAGGAATAAATTCTATATTTCCACCTTCTCTTATACTTCTAATCTCTTTATCAAATCTTTGAGTATTATTAGATATAATAACTTCTGCGGTATCTAATATATTTGAAGCACAACGTCTATTAGTACCTAAAGAAGTTACAATTGCTTCTGGAAACTTTTTGTGGAACTCTAGAATTGTTTTAATGTTAGAACCTCTGAAGCCATAGATACACTGGTCTTCGTCACCTATTGCTAATACAGGAGTTCTTCCACCTGAAACCCAATACAATATTTCTATCATAATAGGTGTAAAGTCTTGGACTTCGTCGGCAACTATATATTGATAATAGTCTTGAATGAAAGTTCTAACACTTTCATCTGTTCTTAAAAGATGTACAAACTTAACTAGCATATCTGTAAAGTCATATTTATTATTGGCTTTCTTTTGGTTCTCATAACCTCTAAAGATATCCATTATCATTTCTTTACTTGCTTTTGTTTCACTAAATCCTTTTAATGATTCAACATCATTTATATCAGTTAGCGTTTCATTTAATAGGTTATAAAGACTGATTATTTTATTATGGTTCAGTTCTTTTTCCTCTATTTGATACTTCTTACAAACTGCTCTAATTATTAAATGAAATCTTTTATTAACGTCATCAGGCTCTAGGTAAGTCATTCCTGCTAAACCTAATTTACCTGAGTATTGTATTACCCATTCTTTACAGAAAGAGTGCATAGTCTTAGCATTAACTTCTCTATCTAAAGTTACGCCAGTTATACCTCCTCTGTAAAGTTTATTTACTATCTCTATTTGCTTATCTTTCATATCCCTTACATTGGCATTATTATAAACTAAGCAAAGTATTTTCCCTCCGTCTAAAGGTTTCTTTTCATCTGTGACCCTAAAGATTTTTTCACAAACAATACCAACATGTGCATTAGTTGTTTTACCCGAACCTGCTGTAGCCACTACTAACTTTGATAAAGGTTCTGTTAGAAGCATATACAAAATCTCGGGAGTAAGGTCATAACCAAGTATAGAATATATTATCTTAATAATCTTACAACGCTTATATTTGTTTACCACTACTCTTGGGTCTTTATCTTCTACTAAGTCCAAGATTTCTTTTTCTGATAATTTATTAATTTCATTCCTAATCTTTAACATACACACTACTCCTAATCTGTTATATTATACTCGTTAATATAAAGAGTAGATGAGCATAATGGATGGTAGCCACCAAAGGCAGATATTATACTTGATGAAGTTCTAAGATTATTTCTACCTAATTTAGACGCTAAATAACTATTAACACCCAGTCTGAAATGATGACAGTCTGGTAAGTATTTACCCATATCATAGAATAATTCATCTGATATTCCTGAAAGTGTTATGCTACTTAGATTGATGTAGAAGTTAGCTAGAGGTAAAGCATACTTACTAGAAAACTTTATAGGGTGTTTTACAGTAAGTCTTGTGATTTTCTTTGCTCCCAACTTTTCTTGTATCTTAGGACTAGCAAATCTATAATCCGACATCATTATAGTTTTAATTCCAATATCCTTATCCTTCATAATATCTAAAGGAATAGTTCTGTGAACTTCTTTTAGAGGAATAGATTCCGGATATAAAGTAGCACCTGCTGTATTATTACCATTTATTAAACAACCTGCAACTACAGTTGTATAAGTTTTAAATTTCAGATTTTCTAAATATCCTAATTGTAACTCTCCACCTACATCAAGTATAAATATATCTGTGTAAGATAAAACAATATTTTCTGGTATATTTAAAATATTTTCTAATCTTATTAAAATCTTTCTTAACTTCTCTTCAGCTCTTTTAGCTTCTTCTAAATTCTTACTGTCTAATTTAAAATAATCTAATAAAGGTAATATATTTGCATTGTTGAAAGAGAAGTTATCTAAGAACATTAAATTTTCTTTCTTAATAGCTGACTCTTCTATACCAACAGATACAGGTGTATTTAAAGCACAGACTTGAACTTTACCAAATACTTCTGTTTTTAAAGTACCTTTAAATACTGGTGTATAATCTGTGTAAGAGAAAGTGTAAGTTGGAAACTCCTGTAAATATTGCACTCTTTCTTCAACCAACATATCTGAATTATTATAATATAAACTTGTTAGGTAGTCGAAGAATCTTTCCTTATCGTAACCTGTTATATGACAATTTGCATTATGAAAATAAGTTAGATAAACAGCACATAATATATACTCATCTATATTATAGCCATAATAAACTATATAATCATTTTGAGTTAACTTCTCACCTACTTCATCAAGTTTTGTAACAAATAACTCATGAGTTCCCATGTTAGTAGTAAAGTATCTGTTAGCTATTTCATCTACAACATCAGTTATATCATATCTAACTAAGTCATCATCTAACTTTAATACTTCATTAATTTCTTTTTCAATATCACTATCTCTAACATGAACTTTCTTTAACTCTGTGTAAGCTATTAAAGAGTCTATGCTTGGATATATACTTCTTATTTCAACTCTTCTTTTTATAACGTCATTATAATTGGTATAATTTACTAAGTCAACATAAAAAGAAGGTGTAGCACCTTCGGGTAAGTATTTACTATTAAATACCCTTATCTTAGACTCCAATAATTCAAGAGCTTCTTCTGGGTTATTAGAATTACCTTGCTTTAATGAGTCAATATCTAACCAAACAAAATATTGTCTATTAGCTTCTAATAATTCTATAGAACTATCTTCTATATTTATTAATGATTTAAAATATATACCAAATCTAGCATAGATATTTTTTGTAGCTTCAGACTCACTACTTATAGTAGACTCTGTTAAAGAGTCCACATCATTTACCTCATAAGCTATAGTCTGATTATGTCTATCTATTACATTATTATAAAAGTTAGCAACATTAGCTAACGCTTGTGTTGTATCCTTTATTATAGTTTTAGCTTTAACAGTTTGCAAAAATGTTTGATAACTTATAGTTTTTATTTCCATTGTTTGCCCCCTTAATAATCTTTATTATATAGAACACTTGTTTCAAGTGTTAAAGGATTCTTTGAGATATGAATTTCTCTTCTAGGTAAATCCTTATAAACGCCATCTTCTTGCTCTATTAAAAGTATTTGTGTACCTGATTCTACAGCACTTTTCACTATTGTACTTATCTTAGTTAAATTTGTTCTAGAAGAAGCAGTAAACGCTTCATCCAAATATAACTTATTTAAATTAAAACATTCTGAAATAACTTTAGTAGCACTGAAATTAATCAACTGCCTACAAAGTTTACCTTCTAATCTTTTTGGTTTAGATACTCTACCAACTTTATTTTCTAAAGTCAGCACAGCTCTTTCTGAATTATATTTAACACGACAATTAATCTTAGACTTAAAGCCTTCATTAGGGAATATTAAATCTATATAATTATCTAGGTTCTCTTCTATAAAAGCTAACCTTCTATTTCTATAATTTAAATCTTCAGCTTTTGTTATTTTTATTAACGTCTTATAGCCTGCGATATTATTTTCTATCTCTGCACGAAGTTCTTTTACTTCATTTAAATTCTTTGTTAGGTCAGCCAATTCTGCATTAGTCTTTTTGGCTTCCATCAATTGCGATTTCTTATAGAACAATCTATTAGAAAAATCATTATACATACCGTATAACTGATTCACATCCAACTTCTCCAACTTTAATCGTCCCTTCTTCCAAATACAATGTAAACGTATTTTATTTTTATTATTATAAAATTTGCTTTAATTAACATTGATATTGTATTCTTACCCATAGGCACCACTACTCTGTTAAGTAAATCTGAAGGTATAGTTATTTTAGGAATACCTAACTTATTTACATCAGACAATGAATCAATATCAACACTAAAGTTATCCATATCAGAGTCTAGGTCTAAATCTATATTTTGTAAATCTATCTCCACAGACTCTTTAGATTGTTTCTCTTTTCTTGATTTAATTTCTAAAACATTTAATGTACTTTTAAATGTAGAATGTTCATGCTCAATTAAAACAGTTTTATCTTCAACATCTAATGTAAACTTACACTCTTGTAGACGTAATCTTCTGCAAAGGTCTACAGCATCTTTCATTTCAAAATCCACTCTAAATAAAGTTTTCTGCTCTTTTAGAAATTCTATTTCGGGAGTGAAAGCTTGTCTGTGTTTTGTAACCATTATTACAATATCAGAACTTTTATGTATTAAATAGTTCTGTACATTATAGACTGTTAAAGTGTAGTTTACTAATAAACTTAACATCTTAGCAGAGCAAACAAAAGGTTCACTTTTTATATTACTAAATATGAAACCACCTGCCATCTTAATACTAGCAACATTCTTACTACATGAAATATCTTTTCCTAAAGACTTTCCAAATCTAGTAATTCTATTTATAGCCGTTAAATCTATCTTAGAGTAATTTTCTACTTCTTCTAATAAATCTAATCTTTCTAAGTAAGAACCTAATACATCTACCTGTCTTATAGTTTCGTAAGAATATAAAAGCTTACCACCTTCTTTAATGAAACGTAAGACTACTTTAGTATCATCTACATTAAACTCTAAAATACTTGGTAGTATCATAGATGATAATGTTTTTCTATCTAATCTAAATAACACTGCTGTATCTAAATTATGTCTTGATAAAACTCTAAATGAATAATGCATATATAATTCTTTTGTATTAGTCATAAAATATACAGTCTCTCCACTAGCTAGAATAGTGATATAACTTAAATCACTATTTGCTAGGAAAGTTTTTACTTTTTCTATTTCAGTTATACTAATAGAGAATCTAATCATAATAATTCACCTAACTTTTGTTTCATTAAGTTTATTACTCTAGTAAGCTCTAGTTTATATTTTGTTAAGTACTCTCTATCATTCTTTAATCTTTCATAATCTACATTAGTTATAAAATCTATGTTTAAACCTCTTGCTGATAACATCTGTTTTGTTTCATCTGAAATACCATCTAGTACAGGTTTTAACTTGTTAACAGCTTCATCTAATTTTCTACTATTTTCTTCATATAATGCTCTCTTGGCAACTATTGTATCTCTGACTTTCCTTAAGTCTATATCTTTCCCTATCTCCACATCTTGTTTTTTAAAATCATTCATTATTATATCCTCCTACTAATACTATAATCTACTTGTTAAATCCGAAACTCTTTTTCGTAACTGATGTTCATATACAATTGTATCATTTTCTAGATAACTATTAAATCTCGCAAGTAATGCTGGATTACCTGCTAATACACCTTGTATATTAGTTATCGGATTATCTGATAAAGGCTTATAGTCTACCATTGCTTTAGATTCTTTTTTAGCTTGATAAATCTCTTGTTGGTTCTTTACTACATCTTCTTTGACAGCATTTCTTCTGTCAATTAAATTAAACTTATTATCTTCAATATGCGAAAACTTACCATCTTCAATTACAATAGCTGGTATGTTACGTTCTAGAAAATTATCTTGAACTTCTGTATGATTAGGTCTACCTAAACTAGCTAAATAATATAATACAGTTTTAAAATTAGTCTTATCATTTACAAATGTCCATGTACCATAAACTTTATGCAAATGTCCAAAGAAAGCATAATCATAACCATCTAATAATGTTGTATTTTCAAAGTTATGAATGTGACCATCCCATACATCTAATTTAAAGTTCATCTTCATATCATCAACTACTGCTTTAGGTGCATAGTCTTTATGAAAGAATCCTATATTAATTTTATTTGGTTTAGGTATATTATTTCTAGTTGGGTAATGATTAAAGTTTAAAACCACATTACCATCTTCTATAGTATCAACTACTTCGACTAACTGAAATAAACCTGTAGGTTGCCATGTATGAGTTATTACACTCTTAATCTTTTCGGATTTTATCTCACATAATAAACTCCAAAATGGATTATCTTTATAGAATGAAAATTCATGATTTCCTAAGGTTACATATATTTCATACTTCTTTCTTAAGAATACAAATATATTATTTAACCATATAGCTCTAACCATATCTTTATATGAATCATCAACTATATCTCCAAGAAACACAAGCTTTACAGTACAACCTTTATCAGTATATTGCTTAGCTGTTCTTATTATCTTATTTACACAATATTCTACTTCTTGAAGATAGTTATATCTATTATCTTTATTTTTATAACTTATATGTAAATCTGTTATTACTAAATAAACCGTTTTACTCATACATAACCTCCTACTAATTATTAAATACTAAATAAAGGTCACTTATTTTAAATGACCTCAATTAATATTCAATTATCTCATTGCTTTAAAATAATTTTCATTATCTATAAAAGACCTATTTGTTATATAATAATATTTATCTTCACTTGTACTAAAGAAGTACTCTGCTTTCTTCACCATATTTGGTGTATTTAAATCAAATACTAAATTGTCTTTTATTAAAATCTTATCGTCCTTATAATTTAAAGTTTCTTTGTTTATAGAAACTAATTGTAAATCACTTGTAACATACATTAAGTTTTTATTAACAGCTTTATTAAGAAAATCAACTATAGACTCTGTCTTGACTAATTCAGCATCTAATAACTTGCTTACTTTATCTTCATAACTTAATAGTTTCTCAAACAGATTTGAACTAACTTTACTTATCACATTGTTATCATTCTCTGGCACCTTAAAATTAACTGTGTAACCTAATTCTGAATTCATAATTCTTAACGCTATTAAGTTTTCTACAGTAGTAACTGCTCTTCTAATTAAACTCTTTAAATCTGCTTCACCTGTAAAACATCCAATTAAAATTTTAGCACAACCACTATCAGTTGAAGAGTCAGAACATATTGCTTCTAACTTATATCTTATAGGAACTAAGTTTGATATATTAATAACTACACTATGTTCATCAAATTTACTTAGATTTTGCATAAACGCATCCATTTGTTGTCTTGCTAGTTTCATATTCATTTATATACACCTCTCAATTATTTTATAACGGGAATACAAGCATTGTCTTTAAATACTATATTACTATAGATAGGACAATTTAACACTTCATTCTCATTGACTAATCTCTTTATTATTTCTTCTAGCTCTGTCACTTTATTATGAGTACTAGTTTGAATTTGTACTATGTTGTCTATTTCTAATATAATATCATTTAGCATTAATAATGGTTCTAAATCATTAGTAATCTTCTCTAAAGGATTTATTATATTAGAAGATAGTTCTATATTACCCTTTATTAAACTTTCAACATTACTTATACGATTATATACGTCAGCCAATAAACTGGTTGTATCTAATATTTTCTGCTCCACACTCATATCATTACTAATAGTATCATCAATATTTAATAAACCTGTACTTTCCAACATTAATCCTAAATTACAAATATCTAAAGCATTAACATCAAAATCATCATCATTTATATTTATAGATAATAACCCTGTAGATTCTATTTCTTCTATTAATGCTATCATATCAAGTATGTCGTTAAGATAATTAAAATCTTCTGCTATAAACTCTATATCTTTTATATAATCATATATTCTGATTAAATTAGGAAATACACTTAAAAGTAATTCAGCTTGTTCTATACTACTTTCAAGATTGTTTATATCAGTATACTCTAACTTTGCTAGTTTAGCTTCTGTTCTATACTGTGATGCAAGTACACTAGCATTATATGATTCAAGGTCAGGTATCTTTGATTCAAAAACTCTAATTAGTCTAGCTAAATCTTGACTTTGAATTAGTGAAGTTATTAACTGACTATCAGCTTTTTCATCACTATTAACTAATAATAGTTGTCTATCTGAATCTATTATGTTTAATAAGAAACCTGTCGTAGGTTCCACATATACTTCTAATAATTCCAATAATTCTTTTGGAGGTTTTCCTTCTGATTGCTTATAAGGTTTATTTCTAAAATCTTCTGAGAACATATAAATAATTCTGTTAGATAGTAACCTTACAACACCTGCTTGATAACCTTCAAAGATGTAACTGATTTCTGCATACTTTTTAGTATGTCTAATAAAGTCTTGACGTTCCGAAGAACTAAATTTGTCAGGATTACAAGTTATCATAAGAGCATTGAATATAGCACTTTTACCGTGATTATTTTCACCACAAATAACATTTAAACCAGGTGCAAACTCAATAGTGCCATTAGCCCATGATTGAAAATCCTTTAATTTAATTGCCATCAGTTTTGTCACTATTTTTCCTCCTACTAATAACAGTCTTTCAATACTTCAAGTTACTATACCGATAGTACTATCTTTACGACTGTTTTATATATGACATCTAACATCATAAAATAAAATGGGTGCATTAATATACACCCTTAGAATTTCCTACAACTAATCATAAACGATTGCAATCTTTCAGCAATGCTTCTTCAACAACTGAGAAAAGTTCTGTGTTTATAGTACGGTCGAGTATAATATTTTCTCTATCTGTTAAAAGCCTTCTTTCTATTGTTAATTTCTTATACAATGCATCTCTGTATAACTTTACAGAAGCGTAATATAACATCTTAATAGATCTAAACTTTAAGTTGTCAATATAGATAGTATTTAAGTACTCATAATAACTTTTACGAAGTAAATTTATACAATCGTCAGATAGAAGTTTTTCTTTATTTCTTAAAAACTCTTTTATGCTATATCTCATTTCCTTTATTAAGGGATTTACCATATTACCTTCTATTTTATATACCATAGTTAAAAGCACCTCTCTAACATACCATAAAGAAAAAGGGTAGACATAAAATGTCCACCCAAAGAGTCTACTCTATTGTCATATCTTCTAAATCTTCTTCTTCGTTGTCAACATCACCGATAACATTCATAAGGTCTATTTCCTTACCTGCTTTTCTTGATTCTTTTTCATCAAGTTTTCCTTCAGCTATCATACCGATTGAAGCTTCTGCTAACTTATCGTCACCTTCTTCACCAAATACCATAGAGATAATATTACTATTTGCTGAAATAACCTTTGATGTTAAATATTTACTATCAATATCTATTACAGATTTAACAGCATCTAGGAAAGTATTTTCCATTGATTGGTTAAACTTAGAAACAAACACAGAGTTCATGAAAGTCTTTTCTAAGTCCTTAGTTTCATCCATAAATTCTATATATGCTTTATTAAATGTATTAAAACTTGCATGGTCTTTTAATGTAACCATTGCTTTTTCATATCTAGTATTTCTACCTAAATCCTTCTTATCTTGATCATCAGAACAACTCATATCATATTCCCAGAAATCTGTGTATAAATCTAGTGCTTCATACTCACCATTAATATACTTGTCTAAAGCAAATTCTATTTCAGCAGTACACTTAACAAGAACAACTTTACTCATGAAGTTCTCCTTTGTAGCTTCTGAAATAAATGTATCTTCTTTATATTTATATTTTGTATCTAATGGAATTTCAATAGCTAATACATAGTTTAAAGGATAATCGCCTGAAACTATTACTTTATCTCTAATAGTCTTTATCTTGCTTTCCTTATCCTTATCATTTAAAACTATTTCTTTGTTAGCTATTTGCTCTTCTAATTCAGCTATTTCTTCGTACTTCATATCATTCATTAATTTATTAACTTGAAGTGGTAATGGAATTTCACCGATAATTTCATCTGTTAATTCATCTCTTTCCACTTTCATTAAGTACTCTTTACCATAAGCATTTCCTGTAAAACTAGGAATATTAACTCTACAAACTGGTAAAGTAAATTTTCTAGGAACTCTATATCTAGCTACAACTTGCTTGTCAACTTCTGTAATCTTTTCTAATTCTGAAGTATCCCATTTCTCAACTCCAGCTCTATCCATATAAATTTTCTTAACTTCCTCATTCTCATGAGCTATTCTCTTAACTAAAAGTGTAATAGTTGTTTCACTTTGTGTTGGTCTAAATTTTGAATCTCTATTATAAGTTTCATCTTCAACTCCTGTAAATGGGTTGAAAGGAATTGCTAACTCTGTTATTATAAGAAGTTTAGATTTCTTTTTAGGTTCTCTTTTTAATGTAGCAAATTTCTTACTACCTTTCTTCTTTTGAATATTTTCATCTCTTAGTTTTAAAGCAGATACCCCGCTTAATTCTCCTGAAGCAAATGAACTTAAAAGTTCTTGTACATTACTCATTTTACTACCTCCTACTATTTGGCAAATATTATGTTTTAAAATTTGGACAGTTATCTATCCATTGTATTAATCAAGTTTATATATCTTAACAATATACTCAGATACTGTTAGTAAACTTCAATAATTATATAAAGAGTAGATGTGAAAACACACCTACTCTGCACACTCTAAATCTCTTATTATGTCTAGTGTTTCATAGTAATATTTTCTACCTATTATCTTTTCATCATAGTAAAGGAAATCTAAACGCTCACAAGCATATGTTAGAAATCTTCTACTTTTTGTGTCTACCTTTAAAACTTTAGATATTAATGTTAAAGGTACTCCTAATAGGTATACTATGAAATATACAATGAACTTATAACCTAATAAAAACACTGCTGTAACACCCACTACAGTTAAGGCTTTACTAAGGGTTGTACCTGTCCCTAACATTGTTTTTATAGATATGAATATGTCTAAAATAAATGCAGATATAAAAGCAATCTTTGTTAATATATCTGTTGGTACTCTATCTATTTTATAGTCATTTACTAATTGATTAAATAGTTCCATTTTTCCTCCTATCTAAATATCAAATCAATATTGTATTTTGATTTACGATTTTTATCCAGTGCTTCAAGGAAATCTTCTTTATAAGGACTTTTTAATAAATCATCTAAGTCTTTGAATTTATTTTGTCTTATAGCCCTCACGTTAGGCAAATAACGTCTTAATTGACGTAGTAAATTTAAACCTGCTTCATCGTTATCAACTGATAAATAGACAATATCTATAAATTTAAGGATAGCAATAATAACTTCACTGAAGTAAGAACCTAGTAAGGCTCCAGCAACTAATCCTTCTTGTAAAGCAGAAATAGTATCAAAGTTACCATCGGTAAGAATAATATAACCTTTCTCCCTAGCTTCACTAAATATATCTCTTTTTGAAAATATATAATTACCTGCATCAAATAATACTTTACTTGATTTCTTATAAACTTCTAAATTCCAAAATTCTTCAGACTCTTGTTGCTTCAATTTGTTAATAGGGTTAAAACCTGTTAATCCAACAATCTCACCTGAGATATTGTAAATAGGAAATACTAAATAATTATTCCATTTACAGTTACCGTAAGAATCATAGCAATCATATCCAACTAAAGCTATCTCTCTACCCATCATAATTTTCATGTAATCATCATTAGGTACAAAGAATCCTTTTAATTCATAAATGATATCAGATTTCATATGTCTTACTAAATCACAAATATTATCAATATATACTTTCTGAGAATTAAGGTCTGTATTGTATATCTTTTCTATTCCTTCGTATATTAATTTACTAAACATCTCTATACTCTATTAATACCTCCTTTTAATTACTTAATGAGAGTAACCTTTTAGATTACTCTTATAAATAATTAAATTCTATAATTAGGTACATTGTAGTTTACTTTATCAAAATATTCTTCTAACTCCATAAGAAAAGTTTCAATAAAATATGGGTTTGGTTTTTCATTAACCATACAATTACATATTACTTTTCTACCTGTAACACAATCAACAATAATCTCTGTACTAGTCATACTAATCACCCTTACTAATAATTTCTTTTAAAATACATTTTATATATTCCTTAACTGAACCATAATGTACAAATACATTAGAGTCAAAATGTCGTAATAACAACTCTGTATCAATATCCAAATCTTCGCAAAAATTAATAAAATCAAATCTACAAATCCATAATAAATCTGGTTCATTTAAGACTAAACCTGTTTTAGTTATTTTTATATAACTACTATGTCTAGCATAACTGTACAATAATTTATCTAATTTTATAGAAGTGTAAAATTTTAATTTACCTTTAGTTTCTCTCGTTCTTATAATTGCACCTAAATATTTATTGTATAGAATAATAGTACAATTAAGCAATAAAACTCTTCTCCTTGTAATTGCTTTATTAAGGTAGCTAATCAACTACCTTTAAAAACAATTATAAAGTACACAATCCAACTATACCACTTGTGTTTAATAAACTTGTAAGAAGATTATCAGACAACTCTACAAATGGTCTTACAATAAAAGCTAAATCATTTATTCTGTTTAAATTAAATATATTTTCATCATTTACAACTACAGATACTGTATTACTGTAAGAACCTAAAAATAAAGGATGACAGTCTTTACCGTAGTATCTTTCTAAAGTGGATGTTAAACTCTTTTGCATATAAACTGTTTGTACATCTTGACGATTTTTATCTAAATAGTTTATTAACTCTATATCAGAGTAAACAACTTTCCTTGGTTTTACATTTAAGCATAGGAAATAAGATTTGTAAATATCGCCAAATTTCTTTGTGCCAAGAAAAGTAATATCCTTTCCAAAGCCCTTCTTTCTTAAATAGTTTTCTGAAGCAGAAGGTAGTTCAGGATGACTCTCATATAATCTAACCATTACAGCTTTCTTTGCTTTTGACGAATTAAAAATCTCATTTGCTTTATTAAATATCACTTCTGTGTTATTAACCAAATTCTCCTCAGGAATTATATTATCTGTAATCATAAATACTCTCCTTAATTAATTTTCTGATTTGCTATTAAAATTTACATACATAAATGTCATTATAATACCGGCTATTACTAGATATAAATATATTAATAAAAATAATTTACTGTAATATTGAAGTTTTATAAATAATACTAACAGTGTTGCTACTAGTAAAATCATACTAATAATACCAGACTTTTTATATTTACCACCAGCACTGATACTAGCAATTATTGCTATAATAATAGATAGCACTATTACAATAATTGTTATATTTTTATTAACTACAGAATTGTTAAGTGCTAAACAAGTTAATCCTAATATATTTATGTTTAAAGATATAAACATTTTAAAATGTTTTATTTTTATTCTTGCAAGGAATATTAATATTACCATAATTGTACAACATATAGCCATAAATATCACTGATTTTCCTGTAATATTTGTGGTTGTTAAAAGACTTAAATCTGTTTCACTATTCACTTTTTCATTGTAAGGTATAATTAAATACATTCCTATTGCTAGATATAATATCTCTAGTACTGACAAAAATATAGTTTTTAAATTCAAAGATTTTAGTTCCATTTTATACCTCCTACAATTTCACTAAAATGCTATATCGAATCCTATTTTTAAATCTGAAGGTGTGGCTAAACCATATTTCTCGAATAGTAAGTTTCCAGTAAGTAAAGTTATAAAATCATTTCTTTCTGTTTCATCTATATCATTTAAAAAGTATATAATTTCTTTTGGGTAAGTATATTCCATATCGTCAAAATATAATATAGCTACTTCATTCTCTAACTTTAGAACTGAACCGTTAAATTCAAACTCTGTTAGTATCTCTGACATATCATATTCTTCTTCATTGAATAATACAGCATTATTTGAAATTGATACTTTCATTTCATTTTGCAAAACTGTTTCTAAAAAACTATCATCTGATTGAGCAAAGAAGCATCCAACTCCTTCTGTAAAATCAAATCCTACAGTTCTAAGATAACATCTATCTAATCCATCAAAAACTATTGAAGCATAAGTAAAACATCTTAAAAGAATTTCACCTAATTCTGTGTCAATATGTTTTAAATATTTGTCCGAAAATGCTCTGCAATGTAAATCTAAATCTGAAAGTAAAAATTCATCACGTATATCTTGATAATCTGTTTTACCCCAGTATTTCTCAAATACACCAACTGGTATATTACACCCATCATAGTTTTTCTTAATTATAACTGACTCTCTTTTTCTCATTTTCTAATCCCCCCTAAGTATACCATTTTCTTTTTATATTAAACTAAAATAAATCCATAGCATTAGTTTCTTGTGTTGTACTAACATAGTATCTACAAATTAATACATCTACTAAAGCTGATGTAAAAGAAGTAACTATGTTTTGTACAGGTTTCTCTATTTCACCAGTTTTAATTTTAGCATTAACTGTTCTAATTGTTTTTGACCATAAATCATCATTTGGTTTCTCATAAGTATGATGAAAATATAAATTAAATAATGTATTATTATCTAAGGTATTAAGATATTGTTTTATACTCATATAATTATACTCCTTTTGTACATTTATTCATCAGTTCTTTTAGAGAACCTTTGTTTTTACTAAATTCTGGGCTGTATGCCCCTAATAATGCTCTTGAAACATTTGCTTTGTAAACTCTCACAAACATATAAGTTAAGTTATAATTAACAAAATCTTCTGCTGTAAGGTTTTGAATACATTCTTCAAGATTATATTTTAATTTATCTTTTATTAACCATCTCACACACTCATTACATTCTTTAATTGAAAAATCAGAATCAAATGTTTCTCTGAATTGAAACTTATTATATTCATTAGGAAATGTTTCTAAAATTGCGTCCCTCACACTTCCATTAAATACAAAATCTATCATACTACCTAATCTTAATTTTATAAAATGTTCTTTAGTTATTAATGTTGGCACTTTATCTAAATCACATTTCAATACATTTACGATAATATGTTTTACTAATATCTTCGCATCTTCTTTTGCTTTACGTCTATTTCTCCAAAATGCATTATGAAATCTACAATAATATTTTCCTCTACAAATTAAATCATAAGCGACTAATATAGGCATTCGTTCTAGTTGTTTATCCGTATATCTTTTATTATAATCTATATTCATAATAACCTCCTAAGCATAACTATTATGTCAATATAATACGATACAGTTCTATTACACTGTTGCATAGCTAAAGATACACACCTAGCAGTTAAAGGTTAGAACTACTTTATATCAAATAAGTTCATTATTTCTTCGACATTAATGTCACAGAAATCTACAGGGTCTAGGTTTTCTAAACTCTCAGGTATATCATTTTTACTGCCATTTATAATAACGTATAAATCATATAGTCTATTAATGAACGCTAATATATTAACTGGGTCAGACTCACATTCTAAAAGTTGTTCAATGTACATTTTAGCCACATGCATTTAAGACCTCCTAGGTGTTATTAATGTTACTAGGTGTGTATGTATAATCTACACATCTAATAAAACAATGTCAATATTATGTCCTTTTGATTTTATTTTAAAATAGTATCCGATTAATTTTGCATCACTTAAAACTTTTGTAGGTGTTATTTTTAATTTAAAAGATTCCTCACCTAATTTAAGATTAATGTCTTTTCCTTCTTGTGTATAGTATTTCTTTGAAAGGAAGATAGTTGAAGGTTTTATTTTATTTGTCTCCTTTAAAACTCTATAGGCATTAACACAGTATAACGCAAAATCCCTTGTAGTTTCATCTTCTAAAGAAGCAAAGATATCAAGAATATTACCTGCGTCATTGAATACAAAATATTCTTTCTTACTGTCAGTAATTAAATATTCTTTTACCTCGTCATTATCAGATAATATAAATGTTTCACCAATGTTACCTGTTAAATTGTAAACTTCATCTAATGTCATAAGACTTTCAGATTTAAATCTACTATTTGTAATAGGACTTAAATTTTCAAAGAAGTCATTAGGAAGTTTACGTGATGTTTCTTTTATAGTATTAGTTTCTACTATACTAGCATCTACTAAAGAATTTAAGTCAGTATCTTCTGTTATATTATCTAATTTACCTAACTTACATAAATAATCTATTCCAGTAAGTATGTTGTTAAGTACAGTGTAAGCTTTTAACTCTGATGGAGTATACTTACCTAAATCTTCATTTACTTTACCCTTAATGTACTCAACTTGAGTTGTATTATCTTTCTCTGAATACCCAATAAGTTTCTTAACAAATTCTGATTTAGAAGTAACATTTAGCTCAGTTCTTAAATTTTCATAACTTGATTCTAATTTACTCCAAATATTATAAACCTTTATTAAATTATTCATTTTATTATCCTCCTACTAATTTAGAGTATTTCCATGATACCTTTTGTAAGGTCTAGTTTATACCATACATTATCAATCTTTACTCTATTATACATGTGATTTGTGCTATAGAAAATTTTACTTTCTATATTATTATCTTTACAATAAGCGTCTAAAAATAATGTGTACGCTTGGCAGTTACCACCATATTCCTCTATTTTATCTGGGTTATTTTGATTCTCATTATAATTTACTTGACCAATAGCTTCTAAGATATTATCTAAAGTGTTTGCTTGTGACTTTCCTTTTTGTATAGTCTTTAGGTCTGATTTGTTTGGGTTATAACTATCTGTTATAATAAAATCTACACCTAAAAATGAATAGATATCTGAACCTAAAACATATGCAATATTACTACCATAATATTTCTGTATTGAAGTAGTACTAAGTTTAAAACCTACTTTTGGAGAAACCACACTAATTGTTGTGCAAAGAAGTAACGTAATTAAGGTGGCTCTTAGTATTAGATGCTTTATTTTTGCCAATTATATCTACTGCTCTTCTAACATAATTCATCTTCCAGTAAGTAGGTTTATCTAATAATACTTCTAAGAACTTATCTAGATTATAAGGATTTATTATAGGCATCATTCTTCTCCACTTAAGTTCTCTATCATCCTTTACAGTACCTACAGAAAAATCATAGTATGCTATCTGTAATGGAGATACTCTTACACTATTTTCATCTATTATTCTGAATGTTTGAAAATTGTGCATAAGTGTTCTATAGTGTTTTTCATGCTGACTATAAACATCTTTATATTTAATACCCGGTCTTCTAACTGTACACTTATCAGTAAATGTTTTATCTCCTTGATAAGATTTACATTCAAAAGCTACTATTTTGTAAGGTGTAAATATAGTCATATCTAACTCTGTTAAAAATCTCTTACTGTTAGATTCGGGGTCTCTTAATATCATACCTTTTTCTACTATCCAATCCTTTGTTTGTTCAGGATATCTACTCATAAAATCAAGTATGCCTATTTCTAAAATACTTTCGGCTAATTCACCATGAACATGTGACCTAAATGTCTTATCATTTTTGTGTGTACTAGCTTTTAGCATTTCATAAGCAAGTCTTACGGTTCTATCAAAACCATTCTTTTCATAATATTCTAATATAAATTTATTGGTCTTATTTTTATAGTCCTTTTTACCATTCATAAATTACTCCATAATGCTATTATTTTCTATTAAAGGTATCCAACCTTTATTTATTTCATATAGATGAACTACAGTATCCATAGAATATTTATCGGGATATTTCTTTGAAGCAAAAAGTTCAGCTAATACACTTGCTTTACTAGAGTGATTTGAAAGTCTTAAATATTTAATATAAAGACCATCAAGATAATCTTCACCATCAGTAACAGGATTGTAAACTATACATCCACCATAAGTTTCTAATAAATTACTTGCATCTTTTTCTAAAAGGTTTCTAATAGCTGTCATAATAACAGAAGCATTTGAAGAACCTAATTCGAAATACTTACAACTGTTCTTTATCTTATTATATAAACAGATAACTGACTTATCATCATCTACTACAGAATAACCCATCTCTAACATTAAGGTTTCTGTTACAGGATAATAATTGTACTCTGTTGAAGTATCTAATGGTATTTGAGTTATCTTGTCTTTATTAATCTTATATGAATTTTCTGCTCTTAATTCTAACTGCTCCACAGGTTCTTTATAAACATAACCAAAGTGGAAATCCATCTCTAATGGAGTCCAGTTATCAACTAAGATTTCTGAACATTCCTTAAATATCCAAGCATCCTTTAATACATGCTCCTTCATAATAAATATAGGTTCATCATGTCTACAATAATAAACTCTTATATCTTCTGAAGTATAACCATTAGAGTAAAATAAATCAAGTATCTGATTTACGGTTAATATCATAATTTCTGATGTACCAGTTTGGTTAGGTGAGTTTAATCCAAAGTTTATTGCTTCACTTTTATTATACCCAATATTAAATATTTCAGTATGACCGAAATAACTTTCTAATTGTAATGGTAATCCTAGTAAACACTTAGTATTCAATCTATTTATATACTCGGCATATCTAGGACACTGATTTAAGAATCTCTGTAACATAGAAATGAATGCTCTATCTTCAGCAGAACCTTTAGGTTGACCACCATAAATTGTTTGAAGAACGTGAACTTTATACAAATCTCTCTCACGCTTAAATTTTTCTAAATTAAATTCTTTACCTTCAAACTTAGCAACTATACGAGCCATACCTTCATATTTATCAGAACAAGCATCCATGATTTTAGCATTTTCCGCATCTCTGATAAATAGATTATAAGCGATACGTAAGTCAGATTGTGCAAAATCTCCCCATGCTAAAACGTAACCTTTAGGTACTGTGATACATGAGTTATAGGTTTTTGGAATAGTTATAATATCTGAGTTATTATAATTAAATCTCAAGTTTGTTTGCTTTTCAGCAGAAAAACCTAATTTACCTATACTATCGCCATAAATATTCTTCAAATCATCATCACTACGACTATATTTTAAAATCTTAGCAATCTTAGAGCATCGATTAACTAAAGATTTGAACTTTAGAAAAGGTTCTAGAAATTCAGTTGCATAACCATCCTCATATAAAGGAAGTAATACTTTCTTCTTATCTAGTGAATAACCCTTCTTAGTTTTCTTAGAAGCTAGTCTATACTCTGGACAATATTCTACATCTAGTAAATAGTTATAAGTTGATTCATCATCTATATCTATATATTTACCACTACTATTTACTTTTATTAGTGTTTCAGCTAGGAATCTACAAGTAGCTCTAGCGGCTTCATCATATTTCAGTATAGAATACATCTTATCAACATTAATGTAGATGTATCCAACTTCATTTAAACGTTCTTCATATAATTCTGCATCGGGTACAGAATCTCTATAAAACTTTAACATTACATTTCCTCCACTTAATCAATTTTAGATTCAAATTTATATTTGATTAATTCTTTCTTTTTCTTTTTAGCTATCTCGTCATGAACATCTAAGAACTTTCCATAACTAAAACGATTTAGTGGTTCAGACACACTAAGTATTTGATAACCAGGAAAACTCTTATTTAAGTGAAATAAACTTGTTCCTCGTATTACATACTGTGTATCTGTTTCTTCGATATATAAAGCTTTACCATCAATGTAATAACAATAATAATATTTATTGTCATACTTAAACATAAAACTCACTCGTTCCTTCATCAGTCTGAATAACTTAATATATAATTGAGCTTCATAATAAATATTGACAACATTGTGTTCATACATTTCAGCAGAACCTCTATGGATAGTTTCCTCTAATTTAATAGCTTTAAAATTAGTATCTTTAAAATGAAGAAAATCAATATCTCCAACAGTTGTTAAAATCTCTGGAGTTTTGTCATCAATAGTTATCAACACATTCAACTCTTTATGAATAGTAAATTTGTAATGATAACCTGTTTGTTCACCTAACATTTCTAAAATGTATTTATTATTTCCTGCAAACCTTGTTAGGTTCTTAAGAAAGTTTTTTAACGTATACGCTAACATATATAACACCTCCCACTAATATAATCCGTCATCTACTTCATACGTTATTATAACAAATTCTTCTGTGAAACTGCCGTCGACCAACTGCTTATCTATTCTAAGAAGTGCGGCTACAAAATCACCTGAAACTCTAATTTTTGATGTTATAATACTACCACATAGTGTTATTAATGTTATATAAGTGTTGTTAGGATTTGAGTTGTACTCTTTTAATAACAGTTCCATACGAACTTTATTTTTTGTACTTATAACTTTATAATCTTTGCTTTTATCTAAAATACTGCAAAAATCATCTATCTTATCGTGATACTTATCACTAACTTTTGCTTTGATTTTATCTGAAATATCCATAGAACCTCCTACTAATCATTTTCTTATTTTTCTTATTTAACTTCCTAATATTTCTCCATCTAAAAACATCTTTTTAAATTTAATAGATGTCTTATTTACTTTATCACTTAAAACACCAAGTTGCTTTAAAACAGAACTTGGGTAATGGTCAGATAAGTCTAATAACGCTTGTTGTTTTGCATCTGAATTAGATGTTATTATATACCTAACTGCACGAAATACTGCTTTTACATCAGATTCAAAATCTGCTGTTATTATTATACATCTGATATTTACTTTATACAAATCATATAAAGCATTCTTTAGATTGTCTATAGCTTTAGTCTTAGGGTCTCTACCTATACCTCTAAGTCTGTCTAATCCAACTATCCAGTAATAGATTGTTGTAAAATCATTTGCACATATTAATTTATCTACAGCACCCATATTGGCGTATATATTTATTATTTGTGCGATTTGTTTGTCTAATGCAAAACTACGTCTAGAAGGTGGTTCATACCCTAAAGCTTCAATCTCTTTTAATTCTGTTTGAGTAAAGTTAATACCGTCTGGAAATACAAAATAATCTTTATTCTCTCCTTCTAATAATGTTCTTAAATAAAATACTCTAGCACACATTATTTTACTATTATAAATATCTGGTCTGTTCTTAAAGAATGTCTTTAGAAAATCAGCAGATACTTGAGAGTAATGACAATTAACACTAACTTCTCTTTCATCAACTCTTAACATAAGTTTCCTTGTATTTAAAGAATTAAATAAAGCATTGTATTGTATTTCATCCACAGATTCTAAATTAAATATTTGGTTAGCGAAGTTATTAAACCCGATTGCTTTACTTAATTCGCTATTAACAGAATAAACAATATTTAGACAATTAGTTCCTGCTATATTGTGTTTAAGCATTCTAGCAAATCTAACTAACTCTGTAGAACTACTATTAACTACAGCTAAATTTTCTATATCTGTTCCTGTGAATTTAATATCTATAACCTTTTCAGTAGTAGTAACAACAATCGCAGGTTCACCCAAACAAATTCTATTACTATCTCTCTTAAAGCTATTTAAATATTCATCATATGATAATTTGTGTTCTGAACCTTTTTGCTTAAATTCATAGATTAAATCTGTTTCATCATAGAAATCCATTGGTCTGTTAAAATCAAACCTTTTACCTAATTCAGCTAAAAATGCGGCTTGTGGTGTGAATTCATCCCCTGCTCCTGCAGATGGTTGGAATGGTACTTTTACTTCTTTATTGTCTTCTCTCTTTTTTCCACTAGGGTCAAGATTAACATAAAGAATCCCTTTCCTCTTAATATTCTTTGCACCATCATTTCCTAAGATTTTCTCTGATACTTCAGCAGAAGCACCTAAACAACATCTTATTTCAAATTGGTCTAGTAATTCTTTAGATAACTCCTTACTTACACCTTGAGATGATATGAATAAATGATACCCTGCGGCACGCCCAAGTCTAGCATACTCGTCTATTGCTTTAATAAATCTAGGAAGGTTCTTACCTGCATTTGCCAAAGCGGCTTGTAATTCATCAAATACAACAATTTCTCTTGGCATACATAAACCTGTTATTTCTCTAAAATCCATTATATTAGCCGCACTACCTGCTCTTGATATTATAGCTAATCTAGTTCTCATATCTATTATTTTTTGTTCTAAAACTGATAGCATATAGTCAGAATCAAATGTTGCACCAACCATTCCAATATGTGGTATATCAGTAAAACCAAATCTCTTACCGTCTGCCGCTTTTGCATCCAAAACAGTAATATTTATTTCCCAAGGTGCATACTCAAAACACATACCAAATATGAGAACATTTATAAGAACTGATTTACCAAATCCTGTTATACCACCAAGACTACCATGCTTTGAGTTTTCCGAGAAACAATACTTTGAAGGTTCTCTAGAATCACCATTTATATTTCCAAATCTAGCAAATACACTATCTTTAGAAGAAGCAAACCATATAGGAGCATCATCAAACATTATAGGTTCTTTTATTGTTATAATTCTAGCAGGTTCAAAATCACCTCTTAATAATGCATCTGTCGATTTAGGTATTTTAATTTCAATTGGATACTTTAACGTTCCATTACTGAGTAATCTTGCATGTTCCATTTTAAGTACATGTTTTATAAAAGTAGAAAATAGAAGGAGATTCCCAGTACCATCTGAGAAATCCCCATTATATAATGTTACACTATTTTTAATTTCATTATCACTAAATGTAAACATATTTAACCTCTCATAAATAATTAATTAACCTACATGATTTGCGATTAATGAACCTAAATTCTTCCAAGCTTCTTCGCTGTGGTAAAATATTTTAACAGATTTTGTATTACCATGAAGTAGGTTGTAAGTGTCATTAACAGATACTCTTACTATTTGGTCAACAAAGATTCTTTGCTTCTTTACTGTACAATTTTTAGGTAAACTATCTGTTATAACATATCTCTTAACACCATCAATAACTGTTAAATATAAGTAACCTAAATCAGTTGATGGTTTTGCTGATTGTATAACTTTTCCTAGCTTGTCACGCTTTTCTTCCATAGGTTTAGATTTTAACATAACAACTTCACTATTCTCAGGAATAGGTCTTATTAAAAATTCACGCATTTCTTTTCTTTTCCTTTCAATATCATCTTCTTTATTTTCGACAACCTCGTTGCTAGAGTCGAATACTGATAATTTACTAACTTCTGAATTATCGCTTCCACGTAAAACATCACTTGATGATAACATACCAACTTTTAACATTGCTATCATATACATTTCAAAATAATCTTGTAAATTTGCTGTTTTACCTTCTCTTCTATAATTGATATTTTGATTAGAAACATTTACAACTAACTCTATAAGTTGCTTTGCTAATGTTGCATTTAAATAAGGCTTAACACCTGCATTATCTTTTAATAATCTTCTTAACATATCAGGCTCTACAGATGAAGGGTCTAAACCATTATCAGATAGATACTTGCTTGATAATTCACTAGGACTAGAGAAACTCTTTTGAGCAATCTCTGAACCTATATCTTTCATATTAAGGAAAGTATCAAGGATAACTAAATCTGAAGTGTCCATTGAGTATTGTCCATAGTTAAGATAGAAGTCTATAAACTCTTCTGTGTTTAAATAAACTCTTTCACCACTTCTACTATTTCTTACAAGTGTAGTTAAGCTATCTAAAGAAATTGATGTGGCATCACCTATATCTAAAGCAGTAACTATTTTATTATCTATATATTGAATACCTCTAACATCATAAGGGAATTCTTTTAAATGCTTAATTAATGTAGGTATAGATACTGCAACTTCTTGTACCATACCACCCTCATATTGTTTTGTTAATAACAGACCTACAGGTATTGCTAATGTTGAGCTTGTCCCTCCGATACTTGTAGCGTAATTAACATCCTTTATTTTATTTGGTGCTTTAATTATTGCTCTAGGAGAATAAGTTGCTCCATTTATTTTCTTAACCTTTAAATTCTTAAATGACCCCGAAGTCTTTTCTATTCTACAATTTGCTAAATCTAGGTATTCTGATAAAGCCTTTAACTTAAGTCTAGTAGGTTTTCTATCTCCCCATCTTAATAATTTAATAACAGCTTCAGCAGGAGCATATATATCTGAACAAGATGCTTTATCTATAACATCAGTTATAATATACTCACCATCAAACATACCGTCTGGTGTAAACTCTTTAGCAAAGAAAGTTTTCTTACCTTCTGCAGATTCAGTATCACCTGTGTTTTCATCTACATCTCTATCATCAGAATCATTTTCTAAATCTTCTAAATCACTAACATCAAAATTAGCTAACTGACTTATTGGGAAATAACCTGTAAATCCCCAGTTAACGCCTGCGATAGCTACAGCTAAATTCTTTAGATAGTTTTTAACTCTAGCAGAAGAAATATGATTGTTTATACATTCTTCTAAATCCTTATCTGGATATTCTTGTCTTATTCCGTAATTTATTAATTCCTTCATAGCATTATAGAATTCTAATTCATTAGGTTGAATATCTAAATCATTATTATCTGCATCACCTATTAACGATTTCATATTGAAGTCAGGAGTAAGAGCATTTCTATAATTAGGAGTATAAAACTCTGGCTTCTTAAAAGGTACAATTACATTACCTAAGAAATTAGTTATTTCCCCATCGTTAACAAGAATTTCTTCATAAGTGTCTAATCTAATAAATACTTCATCATCAGAGTTTACCATTAACTTATCTACATTCTTACCTTCTCTTACAAAATCTAATTCATATTCTTCTTCTTTAGAATTTTCTAGGATAGGTAAAGTAACTTTAGTATTTATCAAAGAGTCTGGTGCTATATCATATTTTACTGACAGTTTTCCACTTTGATAAGCAGTTAACTCAACTACAGCATTATAAAAGCACTCAATATCTCTAACAGTAAAACCAAATCTATTTTGCGTTTTGGCATTTAACTGTGTTACTAAGTTTTTAAATAGGTTCTCTGACACCCCTGCATTCATAGCTTTTAACAAGATATTAAATACTTGTGTGAAGTTTATATTAGTAGGAGTATTTGTAGCACAAACAGGTATTAGATTTTCATAACCTTCTACACCATCGAAATGTACAATATCTCCTGCATATCTCAACATCTTATATGCCGACTTATCCATTAATATGTTCTTAAAAGTTATATGGACTATTTGAGAATCATTATTAATTCTCCCCATAACAACAAAAGGTTTCAATGTACCTTTTATATTTAGTGCTGTATAAAATAGCATTTGTAAAACCTCCTATAATAAAATAGGGGCAGATAAACATATAATAATGCATCTGCCCCTTATCTATTTACACATGTAAATCAAATCGATCAAATTATACTAACTAATAATCATATTTGGGTCTATAGTGTTATTTGTGAAACCTGTTTCTCTATTTGACACTTCCCCAACAGTTGCACTCTTTTCTAAGTACTCAGTTATATCATACATATTTCTTGATTCTTTTATGAATCCATCAATTCCAGCTAAAGCAACATTATATTGACTTTGGAACTTCTTACAAGCTTCTAATGCTTGTTCAACTAAAGGGTTGTTATCCCCTGTGTTCTTTAATATAGTTGCTACTCTTGTCATTTCTTCTACAACTGCTTCATTAGTAGAAGATTTTAAAGCTCCTATAGAGCTATCAAATACACCTTTATCTAATTTTAATAATTGTGCCATAACCTCTAAATCCTCCTTACTCTACATTAACGCTGACTCAATATTTTCATAGTATTTAACTAATCTGCCAAATATGTCAATTACTTCATCCATAGTTGCATGTAATGCATTACTACTTTCTTCCATATTGTGAGCAGATGCAATATACTTTGCTGAACCTGTTGTTTCAGCTAACTCTACTGAGTTAGTAACACCTTTCTTTAATGATGTTTTTGCGTCTTCAATTATACCACCAACGCGTTTTAAGCTATCTTTAGCTTCTGTGTTAAAACTAATTCCTGCCATAATAATCCTCCATAAATTTCAAATTTTTATAGGGTGTTTCCCTACTTTTTTATTTTCAAGTTACTATACAAATGAGTAATTTCTTAGTGCTGTTTTATATTCTCCAAAAAGATTAAGAATCTTTTTGTTTAATATAAGCTCTTACCTTAGATTTTGCTATTCTCTTAGGTCCATTCTCCTCTAATGTGTAAACTTCAAAGTTATCTCTTAATAATACTTCAGCTTTTTCTCCAAGTTTCTTAAATGATTCAATTTCCATGAATACACTTGGATAAATACCCATGCTAGGACCTTCTGTAAATACCCTTATTAGCTTATTATCATCTAAAACATTAGGGTCACAATTCTCAATTAATAGGAATTTGTAAGGTTTACAGTTACCATTAATTTCTGGGTCTAGCATTAGCTTATTATATTGCTCTATTGAACCTGCTTCTTGTAGTATAGCTTCAATTCTTATAGCTAATTCAGATTCATTTTCTGATAATGAGTCAGCTATCATTTCTTCATTTCTACAAATAACTACAGGTCCTCTACCTGTATCTTTTGGGTTTTTTGGTACTTTTGCAAATACTCTGTAACTAGCACCCAATGATACTGTATCCCATATATCTACTTCAGCAAAACCTGCTATGAATTTAGATAATGTCTGTGCTGTAAAAAGTCTAATAAAAGTTTTAACTACATTACTTGAACCACTATACAAAAATAAAGAAGATGTTCTAGGATGTTCCCAAGAGATTTCTTTATTGTTTATAAAATCTAATATATACTTAGGATTAAATAGTTTATCATTACCTTTAAAACTAAATATAGTTTTCTTTATTTCTTCCATAGAAGCTCTAAGTTGTTCTTTTAGCTTCTCTATGTCAGCTTCTAAACCTTTTTGTTTCTTTCTTGTTAGAAGTATACTTTCTTCTGTAGAAGCCAATTCTCTTTCTTTAGAAGCTTTTTGTAATTTATAACTTTCTATAATTCTCTTAGGGTCGAATTTAAAGTTAGCTTTTACATCTGCTAATATCTCTTGGATTTCTTGTTCACAAGTAGAACGTCTTTCTTGTATGCTTGAAACTGTATTCTGATACTCTTCATCTAATGCATTCAATTTGTCATTAATGTCATCATCAACATCTTGCATTATTTTAGAATACATTCTATCAGTATTGTCGAGTAATACTTTGCTGTCTAACAATAATTTTCGTATATTACCTGCTCTTCTCACATTCATATAACCTATTCCTAAACAACCTGTGAATAAAGCTGATGAACCAAAATACATTACAGCGAAACTTATACTTCCACATAATATTATATAAGATAATAAAGATTGACTTAAACTATCTTCACCTTCAGCTTCATCATCTTTACAAGGATTAAGTTTACTAAGAAGTTCATCTACTTTAGTATAAAAATTATAATTCCTAGCTTTGCCTAATTTACTTAATGCCTTTAGCGTAGAGTCCTTCTTAGAAGCATAAGCCTTCAAGTCATCTGAGTTTATATCTATCTTATAATCATCTAGATTTTTGAATAAGCTACTATTTAATCTATCACCTAAAAGTTTAGTTAAAGTGTCTTTTACTTCTAAACTTAAATCCTTTACTTCTTCAATAACTTGTAAGTCTTCTTCATAGTCTTTTAAAACTTCTTCTTTATTTATTTTACTTTTAGCTTCATTATATCTAGTTTGTACAGTAAGCAAATCTGAATCAGCATCAAGTATATACTGTTCAAGTTCTTTGATTGCTTCATCTTGTTTTAACGTTAATTCACTTTGTTGTTTTGCTTCTATCTCACTAGCTTGTTTCTTGTCTATGGAATTTATTTCAACTTCTATTGTTTTTAATCTTTGTTGTTGAGCTAAAATTTCCTTTTCCATAGTGTGGATTTCTCTAGTCTTACTAAGTATTGTATTGTGTATTGTATTATAATCCATTATCTACGGAAAAACTTCTTATAGTGATTAAAGAGTAATAATAGTGCTTGAGAGTCATATAAAGCATCATGGAATTTAGAATTACTGTGTTCAACTTTATACAACTCACAAAATCTTGCTAAATACTTAGTCATTCTCTCCTCACTATAAGGTAATTTTATCTCAACAATTTCTGTTAATTTCTTGTATTTAGGGAAATTAAAAACAACTTTACTTGCTTTACATAAGCACATATTATAAACTCCCGTGCTTCCCTTTTTAGGTACGATATTAACTTCTCTACCGAAATTTATAGGAGCATAACCATTATTCTTCAGAGAATCATTCACCATCTTCTTATCAAAATTTATATTATATGCTAAGAAAACTATGTCTTTTGGATTTACTAACCAAGAGAACTCAGGTTCTGAAAGATAATCTTCTAATGTCTTTCCTTTAGATAATTTCAGTAGTTGCTTATTATCTATACCATGTACATTATAAGCACCTTCACTTATTTGATGTGATATATTACAGTAGAAATTAACTACCTGTAATACATTAAAATCCTCGTCTATACGAAAGCCTGCTAACTGAATAACTTCATAAGGGTTATGTGCTTGTTTATTTTTCATGTCTGGCAAACCCGAAGTTTCTGTATCAAATATAAAATACTCCATACTACCTCCTTAAATCTCTCGATGGGACTACTCCAAGTAAAACATATAAAGCTATTCTATTTGATAATGTAACATAAGCTGTTTGATTTTCAAACTCTAATGTAGGTAGAATATTTCTTTCATACAATGACTTAAAATCATCATTATTTAAAACTACAAAATCTTCTGATGTAGAATCAATACTAAAAATCTTTACTGAATCATCTGTGAAACTAGTAATAGAACAGTTTGTTGTTTCAACTTGTTCAATAGTATCTATCCAAGATATATTACATGCTTCACAAAGTTGTTTTACTGTTAATCCCAAATTATCTGCTATTAAAATTATTGTTTGGTAAAAACTAGGTTTTATTCTAGCAAGATTTATAAGATTAGTTGTTAAAAGATTTATGACTCTTAATCTTACAGATATAGGAACTACTAAAATGTTAAATATACTATCAAGTATAGCATCTTTTACTATTTGATTCCTTACACTTGTAGCTAAATCTTCATTGTAGAATAACTTACCATTTGCTATATAAGGTTTTTCAACATCTTCTTTTACCCATTTAGGTACAAAGTTCTTAATGCAATGTTGAATAGCAGGGTGCTTTAAAATACCTTGAATTTCTGATTCGTTTGTCAACATTGAAAGTGAATTTAATATTTCAGAGAAGTGTACACTTTCATCTGTGCTTACAGGAACAAAAATATTTCTTGAATGTCTAAAGTAAGCTGATAAAAGTTTTACAAGTCCAACATGTTCTACCTTAACTTCATCAGATAATGTGAATTTTAAGATACCTAAATTATCTAAGTCTGAATCAGATAAATTATACTTTGATAAAGTTGTTTTATCATTTGCAATATATGCTTTATTTATTCTAAATATTTCCACAGAAGTATAACCTTCAACAGGCTTAAATCCTAAAACCTCATATAACTTACCTATATTATTTAATCCTTTAGCTTTGATTCTATCATAGAAGAAAGTGTTCTCTATACCTTTAAAACTTCCATTTTTCTCATAATAACATCTTATTAATCTTTCTAAAACCATTTTATTACCTCCTACTAATTCTCTATCGCTTTTCTTATGACTATAGAATATAAGTCATTCTTAAATGCTATTTTACTATTACATAAAACTGAACTTAACTCGTGCATAATAACTGGAAATGCTTCGTTGTGTTTATCTATACAATTTATTCTTATAGACGCACTTAAAGCACCTCTAAAATCTGTTTCATTTTCTATCTTATAAGACAACATATCTGTCAGTATACTTTTATATTCTGGTACTAAAACATATTTGCTTGCTTTAAATATATTATCACAAACACCTGCAATATCAAATACAGGTAATACAGAATATTCCACATCAGCAACACCAACGCAAGTATCAAGTTCAGTAGTATGTAATTGGAATTGTATCTCCTTGATAAAGAAACTAAAATATAAAGGAGATTGCTTAATGAATTCCTTCAATTCATCAAAATTACACATCATATCAAATGCATACTCATTTATATTATTTAATTCCACAATCATTCTAAGTGATACTTCTTTTAAATTGTCATCTAATTCTATCCAATCTAAAGCTTCCAATAAATTACCACAATCACAAGAACCCATGTTTCCTATTGAATTTGATATGCTTCTAACAATATCTTCTTTTACGTTTTCATCAAATAAATTATTTATAAAATAATCATGTTTTATTATACTATATATAGTATTACTAGGTAAACTCTTGTAACGTCTTATCATATTAACTAGTTTTATTTTTACTAATTCTGCTGTATTTTGATAGAACTTAACAAATATATCGGAACAATCTTCTGATACATATTGATTACAATTCACAGATATTACATGTTTACTTCTTATGTCATTTACAAAATTCTTCAGCTCAAGTATTTGTATTGAATCATATTTTGTCTGAAGTATAGCCATTAATGATTCTAGGTTGCCAGACTGTAATATAGGTAACCTTTGCTGTTTATATTGATTCTCATGTATATTTTTATAATTAATGTCTTCTACATATATCATTTTTAATGTCCTTTCCTTTCCCTTCTTAAAAATACATAAGAGCATAAAGTAAGTAAATAACATAGTAATATTAATAAACGTACACCCTTAAATACTTCATTTTCAGTAGTTGTCATTAACAATGTCGGTATTACTAGGACTGAATATAAAGTGAATACCAAATTTATGTTACGATACATACTTTAAAGCTCTTCTCTTTACAATATCCCTAAAAACTGATACTTGGTCTTTAGGTACTTTTAACGCTTTCCAAGAAGCTATACATAATCTATCAAGCGTTGACATTTTTACGTAATTGCTTGCAGTCCAACTTAGATTATCTTTGTACGCTTGCTCTGAAAGTACAGGTTCAAAACCATCTTCTTCTGCATTACCCACATAAACATATACCTTATTGTCAGGGTTAAAGAAATCAGAGTTAAAACATCCGTTAAGTAAATTTAAATAGAAGTTTAAATTTATAGCTACAAAACGGTCTAAACTAAAACCTTGACATATTTCTTTTGGCGTAAGAAATCCTACAGTTAAAGAATTAAACTGTATAGAAGTATGGTTGCTTAATTGAAATATAAATGTCCTAGTAAACTTTTCTGATATCTTTGGTAAGTACATGTATGGATTAAATAAGAATTCATCTACATCACCATATATGTTTACTGGAACATATGCGTCTAATAAGAAATAGAATTTAGCTGATGAATACTTCTTTAATTTCTTTAATAAAACATATGATACTATATTCTCATATGCAGTTAAAGCATAAACTGTAAAGCTATCATCCAACCTTGCAATTGTACCTAAATCCATCAATACTTTATTTAGATATAAAGCATTATTCTTATCGACTTGTAATGCCACCTTCTTTGCTATAGTATAAGCAGGTGTTAATAGATGTAATACTCTAAAATCATGATTAACTCTAACTGTTATGTTGTTAGGGTTTAATACATATTTTGTTAAATCTATACCTGCAAAACTACAATCCTTTAATCGAAGGTCTATAGCTGTTCTTTCTGCTTCAGATTCTAAAAATACTATTTCTTTATTTTGTCTTGTAAAGTAACCTACTTTAGATATGTGCTTAAATCCTTCTTTCTTATATACTACTTTAATTAACTTTGGATTAGCACCACTTTCTTCTAATACAACATCATTATTAATGAGTAATGTGTATGCTGTATTTTCGTTGTTGGATAAGTATTCACTTATTATTCCCTCTATTAGAGACATCTGTTATCCTCCTCTCGACTATAGTAGTGAAAGGTGCATCACTACCTTTTAATCTTGTAAAGTCATTCTCAAGTTTATCATCCATCATAAATAAACAAGCCCTAATCATATACAAATAAGTATCAGCCATAAATTTCTTTAGCTTATACTTTTTATTTGCATTTACAGTATATGATAACCTGTCTAATGGTAATGAACCTCCATTAAGCATTAATTCTGTTACGCATATATACAATATCTTTTCGATTTGATTATAATGCATATTTGTCAGATAAAGCATTAACTGTTGAATTGACATCTTTTTTGAAGCTATAAGTTTTAAAGTCTTGGTTACAGCTTCTACGATTATATGATTTAATCTCTCATTATTTGGAGCCTTATAGTCTAATTTAAATCTAACATAGGAATTATTGTACCTACTAGCATAGTGTGAGTAATCAACTTCCTCAGGTTTTGATTTGTCTTCCTCACCATATATTCCGTTAGTTAACTGCTTTATTATTATAGAAGTTATTCTGACTAATTGTTTATTTAACTCTGACATATAAACATACCTATTTATAATACTAGGTAAAATTTGAACGTCATCTTCATTAAATGCGTATATAGGTAATTCCTTGTTATAAGAATAAAGTAAGTGTGTTTCACCAACATACTGTATAGTTTTAGGTTCAGATAAAGCAAACTGATTAAATCTATTTTGCACCTTCTTAGGTACTATAAATTGAAATGCATGACTCACTAATCTACCTTCTTCAACTGAAATAAGTTTAAAAGTTCTCCACTTATTTTCCATGTCTAAAAGTGGAATAGAACAAGTCATTGTACTTTGTGAATAGTTAGGAATAAATAAATTTACACTATCAATTATATCCTCACCATTCTCTACACAAGTTTTTACTAAGTAACCATTACTATTTACTATCTCTGAAAATAAATCATAGATAGAAGTAACAATAGGTTTATTAATACTTTCCCTACCAACAATTTCTGATAGTGCTTGGTCACTTAATTGTACATTTGGTATATCATCACATTTAAAATAATCTTTCTCGAAACTAAAATCAACTTTTATATATTTGTTACTAAGACTTTCTTCATATACTCCACGGAGTTCCTCCAATGTAGCTATCTTTGAAGTAACTGTTGTGCTGAATTGTTTGTTTATTAAAAGCTGTGCTAGTTTAATTTCGCCATTAATATCACTATAAGTAGAATTAACTGTATAGTATACTACACTTGATTCTCCCATTTATAAACCTCCTACCTTTCTAATACTACTCCGATTTTTCTTTTGTTTATTATCCACTCCCCATTTATTAGCTGACTATTCTTGAGTAGTTGTAGTCTGACTTTCTATAGGTTCACCATCAACGTTAGTCACAGACTTAATATTATAATCACTAAAGTTAGCAGGATTTTTATTTTTATCTAAAGTGAGGATGTTGCATCCCATAAAGGAAATGCAACATAAAACTATTAATGAACAGATAACTGTCTTTTTTAATATTTTGTTAATTTTAACTCACCTACCTGAGTAGTACCTCCTAAAACTAATGTGCTATACACGTTAGCTAAATTGATACTCTCTATATTATTTTTGAAACTCTTATAAATTAGAACAGAGTATAGATGTTCAGGTTTTGATAAACCACAAAGTCCACTAACACATTCAGTTATTATTTTAGCAAGGTCATGTCCTTGTACTAATTGTTGTGTTTCAAATAAAAACTGCATCTTATCAGCAGTACTAATAATATCTGAATTGGTTTCTTTTACAAGGTACTTATAATACCTATCTTGGACTATATAAAACACTTCTATTAAAGACCTAAAATTAATATTAGGTAAGACTTGTACAGCTATTAAATTATAAACTACCATCTGTAGTAAGTTGGCATATCCACCACATTTTCCGTTGTAGATACCAACAAGTGAATTGTCTTTATATTCTCTACTTAATGACACTTTATCACCTAATATACTCTTAAGTACTTTCTCCACAGATTCTAAATTCTGTTCTGCATCTGGTAAGAAACCTATGAAACTTGTATAATTAAAAAATTCTGTATACTCTTCTATACTAGAAATTAATAATGAAATTCTACCATTAAGGTCTTGAGTTACAAACCTTATCTTTACTGGCTTTCTTCTAAGTTTATTTGCTACTAAACCACTTTTTATAAAATCTGATACATTAAATAAAGTACCTGTTATTATATTAGCTTCACAATCTTTAATAAAGAAAGTGTAAAATCCTGACATAGTTTTGGATAAACCTGCTTTTGTATCTTCTATATAAGCAACCTTCACATATTCCTCATTTACATTTAAATCACTTATCTTTAGATACTCACTGTTTGTTCCCATTTTATCTAACATATTTCTCCACCTCAAACTCATAATTTACTTTGTGATATGCCATATAAGCAACAAGCAAAGTGTCGAATAGAATTAAAATAAAGAAAACACCATAGTTCATAAGTACGGATTTACGTACTAAAGAAAATCCAACTTCTATTATTCTAACTGTTAATATTTTACCAATAGATAGTGAATATTCTGTAGTTAACCCTCTACTATTTGCTATGCATAATACATATATTAAACACATTACCCATTGGAGGAAATGTGATATACCCAAACTACCCGAATACAACGGTAGAAATAAATTTAATCCCATTGCCACTATACTGCAAGTTGATATAACTTTTAAAGGTCTTAATAATGCCTTTTCATATCTGCTTAATTTCCGCTTAGTTAATTTATCTTGTTTCTTTCCTACATTATTTGAAGTAGGTAATTTTTCTATTTTATTCGCTAACATATTCCACACCCTTTAATAAAGATTTTCTAGAACGTCTACAGCTTCTTGAGCTATATCTTCTGTGTCAATTTTTATTTCAATATCTTCTGAATCACTAGGTCTTGGATTAGGTTGCTTTTTATTGTCTGTTTTATTATCATTCTTTGGTTTAGTTACTGTACTCTTTGATTTGGATTTCTCTTGTTTAGTCTTATTTTCATTGTTTTTATTTTTCTTTTTAGGTTTCTTCTCTTGAATCTCATTTGTGTCGGGGACAGCCTCTGCGTCTTCCGAATAAATTATATTTTGAGTTTCTTCATCAAGTTTAAAACCAGTAAAGTCAAGTATTACAATAAGAAATGCTATTGCTAAAATCCAAAACATTATACAGTACCTTCTGAATTACCTTTTGAGTTTTTAACACTCTTATTAGATTTGTTAGAGCCATTAGAATTTGTTAAAAATCCACCAATAGCAAAGAATATTAATACACCAACTGCAATCTTTTCCCCAAAATCCATAGTTGCTAGAATTGTTAATAAATTCTCAATCATAATAAACCTCCTACAGTTTAATTAATTTTAATAATGTCTCACTATCAGTTAAATTTATCACTTTTTCTTCATTAGCGTTAAGTAGTAACTTAAGGGAATACGTATTATCACTATCTATAAAATTTAAATTTAAAAGATAGCGACTCGTAAGTTCCATACGACCCATAAGAGCCACAATATCACCATACTTTATATACAGAGGTAATGACGCTTTATCATCACAAGCGTACTTTGCTAAATACTCAACTTCATACTCAGTCTTAACTCCTTCTAGTAAAGCACAGGGATATGTATATTCAACTTGGGTATCTGCTTCGTCAACTTCTATAAAACTATCAAGTTCTATATCCTCAGTATATACCTCAGTGTCCAGTATGTTTTCTGTCAAATATATCACCTACTCTTTTAAATTATTAATATCCACAAGAGCATAAGTAGTACCTTTAATAGTTAATTCACTCTCTACAGGACATTCCACTATTTCAGCTAAAACATTTAATATATTCTCTGGCACATATGCTAGTTTGTATTTTACACCTGATTTTAGTGGAGTAGTTTCAGTAGACTCACTTACCGATGGTTGTTCTACAGCATTATCTTCATAGTCATAATCCTTATTAAGATAGTCTTGTGAACTCTCATAGTCACTAGGTAATCCTAGTCCAAGTAAATCAACTAAATAATTGCTTGGTGATTCACATCTATTTTCTATAATACTACCCTTAGTAGACTTTAAATCATCCATTACATGCATTTCTTTTACTTCTTTTACTTCTTCTAATTCTTGTGTTTCAGTTATTGAAGCACTATTTATTATATCCTCACAAGTAGGTTCAGTAGGAACTTCCCTATAATCATTAATGTTCATTACCTGTTTAGTGACAGGTTTAATTTCTTCTACATAAGGTTCTATAGGTTTTGTTTCCTGCTCTGTAATTTCTTTAGCCTGTACAACATCTTTATCAGACTTAACTTTTATTTTATTTCTCCAATACTTAGTATCTCTAACTGCAGGAATACTTTGAGTATTAGAGTTTTTGTTAGAAATTAAATTTCTTGCTGAACTAACATCCATAAAATCAATACCTCCCATTTAAAATAACATAATTAATATGTTATTAAAGGGTACCATATAGATACCCTATTATAACACATCAACTACTAATTGTAGTACGTTTCACCGTCTTCATAATCTGAATCAGCTAACGAATAAATTTCTTCCTCTGTCATCTTTAGGAAAACAACTATTTTATTTATACGGTCTAACTGAAATGCTAAACTAAATGCTCTGAATACTGGGATAAATAGTAATACATATTGAACTACTATTACTAGATTATCCAAACCTTTATCATCAGATACACCACTAATCTTCTTAATGTTAGAATTTACTTCTCTAACTATAGCACTATACCCAATCCCTCTTATAATTGAAAACAACACTATTAGGAATAGAGAAATAACTATAGCACCATTAGCCCATTGTAATGCAATAACGTCACCAAAAACACTAGCTATAATAGAAGGTTTGAGGAATACAGAAACAACTGACAGTATTAATAATGTTAATGTTATTAGATATGCAATTGCTACTGGTGTAGAAAACACCATAACCTCATTATAAAAAGGTATGAACCTTGAGAAACCAAGTTCGTCACCAACTCCATGCATTGAGTAATACTTCTTAGCTAATGAAGGTGTTACATAAAAATAAAGTAGTAGTACAACAACTCCGACTAAAGCGACAGTAGGAATTACCTTACTGCCTACAACAAATATTGTGAAACCTATCGCAATAAAAGCCGCATAAGCAAATCCAAGTAGGATATTCTTTTCCTTTTCTAACATGATATACCTCCTATTCTATTAGACCTTTCTCTTGTAGATTTTCTAAAAGACCTAATAGTTTATTTGTTACAAATTGTTCTTCTCCTGCATCATACATATTTAATAGAGAATCTAACAATTTAGTATTGGCTTCTGAATCTACTTCACGTATCATTGCTGTTATATCCTCTACATCTTTACGAGAGAATACGTCTGTAGATTCTTCTTCCTTTTGAATTTCCTGCTTAGGCTCAGGAATTTCGTCTTGTTTTGGTACAACTGGAGTTACATCATATTCAGTATTCCTTTGACTACTTTCTTTCAAGTCATTATAAGATTCTGGTTCTTCAAAGGGCTGTTCTACATTATATTCTTCTGTTTGTGAATCTTCAGAATCATAACCGAACTGATTGAATATAGCATCCAAATCATTATCAAAGTAATCATATAAAAAGTCTGTTATACTTGTAGAATACATACGAGTCACAGCAGAATATATAACTTTGTAACCATCTTTGTTATCAATAATTTTCTTTACATGTAAAGCATTCTCAGGTTGGATATCTTCATACAATTTTAACATATCGTCTCTCTTACTTTTAAAGAAAACTATATTATAATAGCTTAAGGCTTCATCATATTCACCACAATCTTCAACAACAACCATATCATCAGTTAGGTTCTCTTTATCTTCTAAACCTAAAATACCTTTTTTCATCATAAATTCTAACATTACCTTATCCTCCTACCTTAATAAAATCATTAACTTATATATTTCATCCAATCTAGGTTTTATTTGTGATACACTAACTTCTACGAAATATAAAACACTCTTAGAAACTTTAGAATAAGACTTGACCATATTATATTTTCTACGGTCTGATATCTTCTTAAATAATTTAACATCCTTATCTATGTCTGGTAAAGAGTAAGTGTCGTAGTTTTCTAGTGTAAGTTCACCTTCTTCTACTAGACGGAACACTAATTTATATTTTCTCAAATCCTCTAAAATATATTTTAGTAAATAATCTAAACCAAATCTGTAGTCATATATGAGTTCTATAACTTGCTTCTTTTTATTAGGTTCTAAACCTAATAAATTATCTGTTATTGTACTAAGGTTTACACCTAAACGCTTTCTAGTGTATTCCTGTATAGCATACTTATCAACAATATCTAAAGAAGCTAATGTTTGTACACTATTCATAATAGCAGGTAAATACATTCTATGCCTATTACATAAGTATTTAGCATCAGCAAGAGAAATATCAAGTGTTTCCATAACATACTCCAAAATCTCGTCTTTACTAGGATTTAGGTTATCTACTATTTTTATATTTAAGTTTAAAGGTATCAATTCATCTTTCAACTTATCTAATTTTGTTTTATCAGATAATAAGATTACATTTACGTTTTCTATCTCCATGACCTTTTGTATTTGTTTAGTTGTAAGTCTAGGTGAAATAGTCACCAACCAATTCTTAGTCAGTATAGGTCTATCTTTTACACTTAGTATAACTTCACTAAAATTATTCTTGTTTATTGAAATTCTAGATGAAGGAGGAAACTTGTCATAGAGTTTCCTCATCATTGAACCTATATCAATCTTCTCGTTCTCCAAAAGTATAATGTTCATGTATTAAATCAATCACCTCTTTAGGTAAATGTTTTGTGGCTTTATTAAATCTATCTTCATCTGTTAGGATTAGATTTAATAGTCTTTTACTATCAACTTCTAAATCCAACTCAGCTTCTCCTGAAAATTTATCTAAATCTACTAAATCAGCATTATTACCTGTAAAGTTAAATCTAGTATCAAGATAAGTTGTATGCTTTAGATATAATCTTGCCTTTTCCTTCTCCTTAGACATTTCGGTTAATACTGGTTCCTTACCATCTGCAAGTTTATTAGCGATACCTTTATCTAATTTAATACAATCTAAAATTGTACCTAAATCTCTTAACAATAATTGATAGAATACTTCTATTATAGTCAAGATTACTGTTGGGTGTTTACCGTAAGTACCTAGGAATAACATAGGTAAATTACAATTTTCAAGTACAACAGCATGCTTTGTAATTTCTTTCTCAAACTTAGCTTTGTAAGGAATAAGTTCGTTATTATTAGCTGATTGTCTTGCTAGGATTAATCTATCCATATATTCTAATAATGTTTCACCATCTTTACGTTCAAGTAATAGTGTAAAGTCTAAAGAATCATAAGCCTTAGTATAGTATTCCTTAATTTCTTCAACACTAAACATATGTCCTAGATAGTATACTATTCTAGCAATATCTTTACCATCGTTGTCAACGTCTATATTTCCAAACTCCTCTAAGAATTTATCAGCTATTGGCGCTAACTCTACTATTGTGTTCTTAATAGAATTGAATATAGGAGCTTGATATTTAGAACCTTGAGTTATAAAATACTCATTAGATTTAATTGCACGCATTAAAGAAAATTCATCTTGGTTATCATAAGCTTTCTTTATTAAATCCAAGTTCAGTAAGTTCTCAAAGTCTGGATTACTTATTGCAGTAAATATACTACGCAACATTTCTTCCTTTACAGTCTTCTTTGTTCTAGGTTGGAAAGTAAATAAGTTTAACTTCTCTACTATATTTAAACCATACTTTAAGTTATCATATTTAGTTAAATCACCAAGATATTCAAAGTTATTCTTTAAGTTATCCCCAAACTTAGGACTGATGAAATCTAAGAAGTCATATGATAAATTGTTTAAAATCATTAAGTCAGATGTTTGATTAATAAAATCAACTAATCTACTATCATATCTAAATTCTTTTACTTGGTCTTCATTTAAAGAAGAAATTGTAACTAGAGGTGTGAATGATAATAGATTTGTATTTTCAAGTAAAGAGTTTATTAAATATTCTCTTTCTTCAGTTCTGTGTTGATATAACTCTTTCTTTTTCTCAAACTCTGCTCTGATATCTTTACACAATTGCTTTAATTTACTTCGGTCAACCTTGTTATCTACAACATATTTATTAATGTCAAAATTAAGTCGTAGTCTTAAATCGGTAATTATAGCAGTTAATACAGTATCATCTAGTGTTTCTAGATAATCAACTATACCTGCATTTGAATAAACGACTTCTGGAATAAATGTGTTAGTAAACGCAATCTTTCTATAAAGTTTAGAATTTACTAATGAGTTTATTAATGAGTTTATTGCATTGTTCTTAATAACAGTATAGTTAACACCTAAACACTTACATATTATTTTAGTAAACTTTCTTGTGTTATATACACCCGACTCACTACCTATTAAGTTTCTAAACACCTCAGGCTCACTTACTTTAGGATAGAAAGCTACTGCTGTATCTTTATCTAGAACATAAGGAAGTTTATATTCTGTCGGTATCTCCTCTAAATCAACTTTAGATTTGAAATAATTGATTAGGCTAAGATATCTTTTATAAGCTTCACTATAATCTACAGAATAATCCTGTTCCTTACTTTCAGCAATAGAATAAGTATTGTCAATATAAATGTTAGGGAGTGTGGCAGTCAATGTGCTGATATCACTTCTGTATCTAGTAAAATCTAAGCCAGTACATAAAACTCTAGAAGCTTTTACAAAGTCAGTTATAAGTTGTTTTTGCTTACTTACAAATGCTTTAGATAAACGTTTTATTTCATCAGCACTTAACATATTTCTTGCATGACAATGTGGACACTCATTAACTCCAGGAATATTTACTGTTGTGTAAGCTGTAGCCTTATTTGGATTATCTACACCTTGGAATGGTAATATTCCTAGTAAATAAAATGGTTGTGAAGCCTTAGATGTTTCACCACATTTTCCACATACAAAATGTTCTCCGTCATTAAGTGTGATACTCTTAACTAAAATATACTCACCATTTACTCTAAAGTTGTTTGGTAAATAAAGCATAGCTAAAGATACAACTAAATTTGACTTCTCAGATTTTAATTTATCTTTATCAGCAAAAGAGCTATTAATTGTTTCGATATCTTCTTTTATCTTTAACTCTAACTGCTTAACTAAATATTCACTAGACAATAAATCCACTGGTCTAAATACAGGAAGTTGAGCTATTTTATATCTCATTGAAGTCTCTAATCTATTTCCAAGTGCTAATAGATTTTTCTTAATATTACTGTTAATAAACATTTCGGCTGTGTAAGGCTTATTCATAGAACAATGCTGAATATATTCCCTTCTAAACCAAGTTATTAACTGCTCAAAGTATTCTCTATTAACATCATCATGATAAAGTAGTTTATTATTATCTTCTTCATCTTCCATGATTAATGAACTGTCATTATTATTTATATATCCTTTAAGTTCAACTATAGCAGAATTTAACATAGAAATAAGCTCTTGTCTAGTTTCTTCAACATCGACTTTACTTCTCTCTTTATTGAGTCTTGCTATTGTTAATTCTAACTTTCTTAAGTTGGCGTCATCACTATTTTCAGATGTTGCTTCTAAGTTGATATCATTTAAATCTATTTGTAATGTCTCTTCTTCATCATCTTCTAACACATCATCAAAGTAACTATCTTCATCTACTTTAGATACTTGGTCAAAATCATATTGACTAACTAATTCAGTTAAATCCACTCTATCATCAGTTGTATTTGAATTAGTATACACATCTGATTCAGTATCTTCTATTACTAAATCGAGAGTATCTTCTACTTCTTCTGCTTCAGCATCTTCTATTACTAAATCTAAATTATCTTCGACTTCGGATTCTGTATAATCGTCCTCTATAACTAAATCTGAAATATCTTCTTCTGATTCATTAGGAGTAGATTCTACTTCTATATCATCTTCAATATCAAGTATTACATCTTCTAGTTCTCCATCGATATCAAAAGCATCAGACGTTTTCTTTTTGTCTATCATTATATTCCCCTACCACCTTTCTAACCTCATTTAAAAGTTCTGTAGATGTTATTAAAACATTTCTATCTTTACCTCTAAGGTATTTAGAATTTGTACTAGGAGCGTCAGCTACTATATACGGTACACTTTCAACAGCACTTGTTTGATTAAATTCTAGTAGCTGTGTACCATCTTCAGCTTTACTCACTAGGTTTAATAGTTCCACAAAAGCTTTCTTTGTCATAGACCTACCCTCAACACTTAAATAACCTGTAATACATATATTGACCGTATGCATACCCTTAAGTCTTACATTTCCTGCAAACAAGTATTCAGCTAATACTAAATCTGGCAAAAACTCTTTTAAGTAGAAAGCTTTCTGTTTGTCAGATATACCAATAGAATTTAGATAATTTGATATACCACCTGCTTCTGATATAGCATTAACTAATTCATCAACACTACTATAAGGTTTTAACAGCTTCTTAAGTGTAGAGTCAAATGCAGGTATTGCTAGATTTGCTGACAAATCACCTATAGAATATTCATGTTGTCTTATATTATATAAACAGGATAAATATGTATCACCCCTTGCATTGTTTAACCAATAAGGTAGGTCTGCATCTGTGTAAGCAAGGAACTCTACATGTGATTTATATTTTAATGTATGATACTTACTTTTAACTAAATCCAAACATGTTTCGGGACCTATGCCTTTTACATCAAATCTACCTAAAGTTTCTGCTAACATATAACCTAATTTAATATAACATCTTGGATTACAACATTGAACAGTTGATAGATTGGTTTTAACTATAAAATCTGAACCACAATCACAAGTTTCTTTAAATATATCATGATAGGCTTTGGGTATAATTCCTAAAGCCTTGGCATCTGCAACTGTAGTAAATTCATCAAAAGCATTAAAGGCGTCTAATTCTTTTAATTCTTCAAATTTCAATTAATTAGTACCTCCTTTATAATCTGTATTCACTTCCATATAAGATATTATTTCAGAATTATCTGTTAAAACTAAAACTTCCATAGTTACTGGTACAATACCTACATCATCTAATTCTTTATAAACTTTAAAAGGTACTGTTATAGTATAACTTCTTTCTTTATATACAACATCTAACCAATAAAGTTCTACACCTGTACCTGTTACAGTTCTATACTTTTTATAGTTTACAAAATCATCTTTTGTATCTATTCTAGAAACTGTATAGTCAACCTTAACATCTTCTCCTTCTAGGTTTTTAACAAACTCGCTATAGTCACTTACAGGACTATCACTTTTCATATTTGTATTAGTATTAAAATTAGGTAATCCTGCTGTAGCTGAGTTTTGACTAGAACTAGAGTTAGAGTTAGAACTGCTTGACTCTGGAATTGTAGAAGTAGAACCATCTTCATTCTCTTTTATTAAAGTACCTGAAGCAGAACTATTTCCTGTAGCTTCATCTGTTACATCTTCGGAATTTACATTATTTTGTGTAGTTCCGACATTTTCATTTTCAATATTATTTTGTGTGTCACTAGCATCAGGTATGACTGAATTGGAATTATTATTGTTTGTGTTATTAGTATTATTTTTCATATACAAAACACCAAAACCACCTAATAACAACAGTATTATAACAACCATTAGAAAAACTGTACCCTTATGTGATTTCTTTTGTTGAGGTACATATTGTGGTTGTTGTTTCTTTTTATTAACGTTCTTAGGTTGTTTTACAGTTTCAATCTCTTCATAATATTCATCCTCTATATCATCAAAAACAGTATCGTCATATTGATTTTGAGGAGGAGATTTCCTTTGTGGAATCTCCCTTGATTGACCATTCTCTCTGACAGTCTTAAGGTTAGAAGCTAAATCATATTCGCTACGTTGTTTAGTAACATTCGCTCTAGAACCTTTACTGTTCTGTGTCTTATTAAATCCTATACCCATTATTTATCACTCACCCCCGAAATATAATTCTCCAATGCTGTCAAATCAATATCTCTTGAAACCTTTAACCATGACTCCATAGCACCATTCACTTTAAATCTTATCAAAGTACCAACTGGTTTTATATAAGGTGTTAAGTATTTCTTAACTAAGTCTTTTGTTTTATTATCTTTAACATCTATGATGATATAAGTAGACCTAGCATACACATAGTTAAAGTTTTCTTTTGGTTTTATAGATAATGATTTACCTTGACCTAATAAATCATCTAACTCTTTTAAGTCACAATCATAAGACAAGTATTGGAACTTCTGTACAGCAGATGATGTTAATACCTTTACTGTATAACCTGACTCTGCTTTCTTAGGTTTAAGATATTTCGCTAATTTTATGATTTTATCTTTATCATTAGTCTGTATCATTATAGTGTCATTGTTTCTAATTTTTAAGTTATTATAAACGTTATTAGAAACTCTCTGTAACTTCTCATAAGTCTTTACTTCTTCATTTATAAATATATTCAATTTATCTATATCCAAAGTAGACATAACAACTAACGCTCTTTCAGAACGACCATTACAGTTTATAATAACTCTTAATCCAAACCTACGTTTATAAGGTTCTAAGTATTTTAATATCTTATCATATAAGGCTAATGATGGAATTGTTATTACAATAGATTCTCCACGCTTTCTAGCATAAAGATGTTCTACTTCATTATCTTCTTCTAATAGATAAGCTACATTTTTTGCAGAATCGTACTTAGAGAAGTCAAAGCTAAACTTGTCATCTAGAGTAGAATAGTCAAATTCATCTAAATACATACATTCTGAGAAATCAGAAGAACCATCTTCATCAAACGACCAGTTGTTTAAATCATAACCATAAGTTCTCATGTCGTCATCATCTTCTTCTTCTGAATCATTTAAATCAATAAATAACTCTTCTTCTTCATCTTCCTTATAATTGATACCTAATAAATCTCTATCAAAGTTTTCATCTAATAATCTAGACTTAAATACTTTACCTTGTATAGATAACATTTCTTTTCCTACACCATACCATAGTGAACTCCAGTATTCTAAAGTTAAAGAGAATTTATCTTCTTCTGATAATTCATACCATTCATCTACTGGTTTTCCTTTAGAGTTCTTATAAACTGGAGGGATAAAGAAATCACCTAAATATGCTCTTACTGTATAGTTAGCAAATTTATCTTGAATGAATTCTATATCTATTGGTTCGTTATCCATGTTAGGTTGGATTGTTTGTAATACTTCATGTATTCTTTCTTTTATATAAACATCTTTATATTTGTTTACATACTCTTTAGCATTATCTATCCAAGTATCATTCTTAAATTCTCCTGCTTCCCAACGTTTAACCATTCGTTGTACAAACAATACTGGTGCTTCAGATAAGTCATCTTTACACTCTTTCCAAGAGTCACCTATATTAATACCTACAAAATATTTAGTATGATTTTTGATACTTACCATACATTCCTCTAATATCAATTTGTACAGGAAGAAAGGATTTAGAGATTTATGTGCAGAGAATAATAATTCATCATGAATTAATAAATGCCATTTAATCTTATCAGCTATACCTTCCTTTTTACATCTGTTATAGAAACGTATAAGTATAATTCTAAATAATTCTGCGGCAAAAGCTTGTATTGGATAGTTACCTGCCATTCTTCTGATACTAGCTATTTTTCTTTCATCTAAATCTTCTAGGTCAAATAATCTATAGAAACCTAAAAGATTTTCAACTTTACCTACTTTATGGAAATGTTCTGTATATTCATTTGTCTCAGGATTAAACTCATAATTAACAAATCCAGCAAATCTCTTAAAGTCATCTGATAAGTCTAAAGGTTCAAATGACTTATCTCTTACATGCTCAAGCATATCTATGATAAGATAATTCTTTGTCTTAAATTCATGTAAAAGTTGTACTGTTTTTGCTAATGTTTCATCATTAACCTTACCAAACATTTTATCACATAAACTTCTAACACCTAGTCCATATGGAATACCAAAGTGAACTGATTTCATCATCTTTCTAAAAGACTTTTCTATCTTGTGAGCGGCTATACCTGAAAGTGATGCCGCACTTTCGGTGTGGAAATCTTTTTCTGGGTCTTTTAGTCTTTCTACCATGTAAGTTAAGTGTGCTAGTGAAGCCATTATACGATACTCAACTTGAGCCATATCAAAGTCGACTAAATAATAATCATCATTATATGGAATTGTCAAGGCTTTAAGAGAACTCTTCATTGTTTGTGCAGGGTTCATAATTCTTCTTGTTTCAATTCTAGATAATGAGAATGATTTAAATAACCTACCTTCAAGATTAGTTTCTTTTATAGGCTTGAAGTAAGAAGTATAGTCTTTATCTATATCTAGATAAGTACGTAATACATACGCTACAGGATACTTGAAGGAGTTAAACTTATCTGCTGATATTATTACTTCACCATTAGGTAATTTAATATCTGCTTTCAAAGTATTATGGTTCTCTTTGTATCCCATTAGCTTCTTTAATACATACTTATCTGTAGAAGGTAAAGGCTTATCACCTTTGGTGTAACCTAATATTGGATATTTAAGTATATCATAAAGAACAGTTCTAATTTGCTTACCTTTCATATCAAACTCATAAATAGCGTTAGGGTCTTTCTTTATGTTCTTAATCTCCTCAGACTTCTTCTTTTTTAATTCTTCTACTTCACTATCATTCATCTTTGCTTTACTGAAAATGTTCATAGGTTGTAACACAGAATATTTCGTTTCTATCTGTGTAAGTTTAGACCTGTAATCTATTTCCATACCTACATAATTATATAAGAAGTTCTTGATTATATTTAACTTAATCTCAGCATCTTCAGCTAATTTTAATACCTTAGGAGCATTCATGGGTAAACCATGATACTCAGCTTTATATAAGATATTAATCATTGGCATATCTTGTTTTTGATATTGTGCGTACATCTTAGTACCCATAAACTCTTTCAACTTATCATGAATAGTTTGTGGGTAGTCAACGTCGGCACCACCGTATATTAAGGCTACTTCTTCATCAGCTATTAAACGATAATTACCTTCATTTCCTTTACCTAAAACGTCTGATAATTCTAATGTTTCATGACCAAATAAACGTCTTGTTAAGTTCTTTAAACCTACACCACCAACAACTTCAGTTAGTACTTTTTCAGTATAAGAACCATACTCTGTTTCTCTTACTTCGTCACGTAAAACTTCTATCTTAGCTTTAGAAACTTTAGGGTTTAAATTAAATGCCATTTGTAATGTATCATTATTCCATTCTGGCTCTAAACCATCATCATATAAAACCTTACCGTCGAATAGGACATTGTGACCTAATAAATTTATTTGTTTTCTATCTATCGTAATACTATCAGCAATTTCATAATTACTCAATAACTCTTCTGTAGAGTAAATAGATACATCATCTTTAAATACTCTATACTCAATAGTTACTTTTTCATTATCTTCTACAATACTTTTTAGACGACTGAACATATACTCTTTAGGTACATTATCAAAGTACTCCATATCATTAAAAATAACAAATGCTGTGTTAGGTTTAAATGATATAGGTAGAGCAACTATATGGTCTTTATCTGGATTATCAGATGATAAATCTGCTATAGTAAGTCCAGTCGTCTCGGAGTCTATACATAATTTAATTTCAATATTATTTTCTAAACAGTATCGTATTCTTTCTATAAAACCTTTCATAAACATACGCTCAAAGTCTGGAATAGATTTTATAGCTTTATAGTCTTTGTAGTATTCTCCAGTCTTTACATTCTTATACCAACTAATATCAAATAGATTTTCTATAAGATTCATAGTCATAGTAGATACAGTAAAAGCACCTACTTTCTTTTTACTTTCAACAGACTCAACATCTTTTAGCTCTACATCTAACTTAGGATTAATTTTTGTATGAGAACGTAATACATTCTGTATCTACCGTCTTAAAGTCTAATGTATGATAAAGTCTATTCTTTTGCAATCTATGCAAGAACACATTACCATCATTTGCTCTAAATTCTTCTGTATATACACCATCTTCAGTATTTACATTATCAAGAATAACACTATTTACATTAAAAGAATAAGAGTTAACACTTGTTAGTGTTTCCAAGAACCTTATAAGGTTTGGTGTATTTCCTGTACTTTTTAGTTTAGAGTTTATTTTACTAACATGTATTGCTTCAAGTAAGTAACTATCTAAAGATAACTTTAACTTGTTAAGTTCATTCATCACACCTAATACAGGATGTGTTGGTTTTTCACCAACTAATATTTTTAATCTATCATCTTTATGATATCTATCTATAAGGTACCAAGTTTGGTCTCTTTTATTATCTCTAAGCATAAGGTAAAAAGGTTTACCCTGTAACTTTATACCGCCTATTAATTGCATAAAAATCCCCCACTTGTATTTTCATTTATGTGTCTTATATATTCATTAACTGCATAAGCTTTTACATAAACAGTATATACTCCATTTAAAATAATAGTTTCATTTACAGGCACATCTGAAGCAAAGACAATTGTGCAAGCTGTCCTACTTTTTGCTACTAAGTTTATACCTTCTTTTTCATACTCCATTTTTAATGACATTGCTATATATGAAACCATATTTTGAGCTATGGATAATATACTCTTAAATAATTTAAATAACACTTCTTTAGCTGTATTATGTGTCATTAAAAGTCTATGCAAATAATTGTCAAATTCATCTGAAATTCCTATTAAAGAATCAAAAGAGTTTCTACCTAATATATCCCAATCTTGATTTAGAATACCTCTAGATATAGCTTGATATATAGGTAATTTCTCTTTAAACTCTTTAATATTAGTACCTACTAAAGAACTTATTACAAAGTCTAAACAATCCTCTAAAGTGACTATAACTCTGTAACGTCTGACATCTTTAGTAAGTCCTGCTTTTTCAAGTTCTATATGGCTGTCCATTTTTAAACCGTAAATACTATCATACGTTCGAGGAGTTCCTTTTTTAGTTATCACACTTTTTATATGACTCATCTCAAACTCTGTGGTAGGTTGAAATTTTTCATAAGAAGAAATATCACCATAAAAGTTGAAGGCTCTACTAGAAAGTGGAGCCATTATTTTAGAACCTTGTTTTGTTAGAGATTCATTACTAAATAAATTGATTTGCAAACTCATGTAGAACCTCCATTTCTGGTCTTTCTGTGTAGACCTTTACTTTAACATTATCAAGTTTCACATAGCAATCTCTATCTAAATCATAAACTGAACCTTCAATTGGTAATATAAAGTTTCTCATTAATGCTTTTTCATCATTACAGAAACGTATTAAGCGTATGCTAGAGTCTGAATAAATCAACTCTGCATACTTAATAGTATTTGACGGTACATCAACCATAATAGTCCCCTCCATTAAATAAATTTTATTATATCATTTTCTTCTAAATTACTTATTCTTAAAAGCCTGTCTTTTGCATCAGGGTTAAATAGTTTACCTGATAAATGAACAAAATATCTTTGTCCACCCTTATAAACTACACCTGCTTTACCTTGAGAAACTAAGAATTGATAGTTCTTGCTCTCGTGACTATAGGTAGCTTTTAAACTCATGAAAGCACTATTTCTAACAGCAGAATCAGAAGCAATTATTCCGACTCCTATAGATTTGGCTTCCTCAACAATTGCACTGTGGTACACACCAAATGGTGATTGTAATATAACACCACTTATGTTTAAATCATCATACATTCTAGCTTTTAAATCTCTTATATATTTAATTGTTGGATAATATTGTTGCATTACTAGATTATAACACATTGAAGTATGAAGATTCAAACTAGTCATACTTATCTCATTCGTGTGACAAAGCATAATGTTATATAAATCATGCAACATATTACTTTTAGGTAAACAATCCATTCTGTTTTCTATAAGTTTAGGTACACTACTTATATCATTTATAGTTCTAGGTAAATCTAATAAGTCTTTGTACTTCTCTAGTACAGTAAATAAACTCATTTGATTTAAAGTAGGACTATTTAGTTCTTGAAATAATAAACGTAATCTGTAAGATATAGAAATAGATAAAGTTGTATACCTACACACATCATAGAAATATTGTAACTTACAACGGTTCTGTGTTATATAAGGATGTGTGAATTTTGTTAAGTCTAACTTATTTAATTCAAGTAAATACTGAGGTGGTAATGAATGCCACAGTACAGGATAATTAATAGTCTTTGGAGGAGTAACCTCACCTGTTTCTTGATTTTTGACAGCCGGAGAAATAATCACAGGTTTAAAATTCACCAACGGATGTTCACCAAATTTCTTATTAATTACTGCTATAATTTCTAGGATTTTACGTAAACGTGCAAAATCTCTCTCATAGTATTTAGCAAACTCTCTAGACTTAGTTGTGAACCAGTTACTTCTAAAATGAGCTATCTTTACTACATTGTCACTATCATTAGATTTACTAACGTCGTCAAATAGTAGTTCCTTTATAGTGTGGAACTGTAATCTACTTAAAGCACTTAAATCTAATCTATTATTAGTCATAACAGCGGTTTCTAAGATGAAATCATTTGTCGCAATTCCCGGTTCAGCAATTTTAAAGTATGCTTCTTGCATAAGTTGAGTAGTAAGATTACATGTTTTTCTATAGTCCTCAAAAGAAGGAACTCTCATGTAATAATTCTTGTTTCTAAATATTGTTGACGGTACTGTTAAAGGGTCTATGTTTGCTTTTTCGCAATAATCTGCTAATGCTTTAACACTTGAAAACCCTTGTAATATCATTAGGAAAATATCTGCATTAGATAAATCTCTATCTAAAGAATTAACGTTTTTAGCTAAGTCAAATAACCTTCTACCATTATTCTTTTGATGTGTATTATCAATGCTTATGACTTCATTAAAAGCTTCTTCATATCTATAAATAGGTAACCCACTATTAAAATACATTTCTATTCTTTGTAGGATATCCTCTCTTGCATTAAAGATACCTTTACGATACTTAGGATTACTACCTGCTTTATAGTTACTATCTCCTATCTTTAAGAAGTTAGTTACTTGTAAATTTCTGTAGTTGCTTTTAAGATACATGATTAATTCTAAGCATCTTTCATTTAATATTTTCTTTTTGTATCTTGACCATAAGTCATAGAATACATCATTCTTGTGTTTATATACGACAGTACTTGCACTCAATATATTATATGCTATTTCTTTAAAATTCTCTAAAGATGGAATATTTTCTATTTCTAATGGCATTTCATCAGAGTAATCAAAAGTATCACCATCTTCTCCATGTCCTTCAAGCGTAAAACCTTTTTCATTCATTAAGGCAGATATTCTAGTACCATATTCCTTCTCGAACATTTGTGTATAGTTATGTGTTATAAAACTTAAAACACTTACGGAATTACGCTCAAAAGCTTTTGAACTATTTCTTTTACTTAAATGCGTTCTGAATAAAGCTACAACTTCCCCACCTCTTAGATTAGCTTTAACCTTACCAATCCAAGCTTTTCTAGAAAGTTTAGACATTACCATATTTTCGACCATAGATGTATTTGCATATTCTTTAATCAACTCTGTTTGATTATGGGATGTTATATATCTAACAAAATTAATTCTTAATTGATTAAGTTGTGAATCTGATAATTCAAATTCTTTCTTTAAAAACGCAAACATTGCCGCAATTGGTATTTTATCTGCCGCTATTTCTTTTGTAGGGAACATCACCCGTTTTATGTTCCCAACAGTAACATCTTTAAAACCATGAGGCATTCTTACTTCCTCGGTAATATACTCACTACCAAGAGGTTTTTCAGCTACCTCATAGTACATGCCCATCCTGTCCATACAAATTTCAATAGCGAACTTATAAGCTTGTGCATATACACCTTCATA
>ERZ827043.350-NODE-350-length-59983-cov-37.658474_pt1 | contig 59983 bp, 43 predicted proteins | sample MGYA00519923_ERZ827043 | MGnify/ENA primary metagenome ERZ827043 (study PRJEB31778, sample SAMEA3449251) | human gut metagenome | biome: human gut; feature: human-associated habitat; material: faeces | place: United Kingdom | collected 2010/2012 ... | reverse complement strand
TTTCTGTACGTTAGGTCAGATGTTTGCCGCCAGCTTCTTTCAGATTCCACCTCGCAGTGGACACCCTTGCTATTGGCTATACGATTCCCGCTATTAGGGTTCGTTAGGGACTTGCACCCATTAGAATAAGCTCATGCCGAGCATACAACGAAAAAGCCCGGGGCATCAGCGATGCTCCGGGCTTTTTAATGATTATCGGTTGATTGTGTGATTTTGATTCAGAATCGGAAAGAATGAAGGATCTCCGCCATCTTCTGCTTCGTCTCGATCTTTGTCGGTACGAGGGGAAGGCGCAGACGGTTCTCGATCATGCCCATGTCGTTGAGCAGGGCCTTCACGCCGGCAGGATTGCCGTCGACGAAAAGAAGGCTGTACAGCTCGGTGAACTTATGATGGATCTTGCGTGCCGGCTCATATTCGCCGTTGAACTCCAGACGGATCATCCGTGAGAATTCCTTGGGAAGGGCATTGCCGATCACCGAGATCACACCCACCGCGCCACTGGCTATCATCGGGAACGTGAGAGCGTCGTCACCACTGATCACATCAAAGCCGTCGGGCTTGTTCTTGATGATCTCGTCCACCTGCTCCAGGCTTCCCGACGCCTCCTTGATGGCAACGATGTTGGGACAGTCCTTGGCAAGACGCACGGTGGTCTCCGCTTTCATGTTCACGCCTGTACGGCCCGGCACGTTATAGAGCACGAGGGGCAGCGGGCTCTCGGCGGCGATGGCCTTGAAATGCTGATAGAGTCCTTCCTGAGAAGGCTTATTATAATAAGGACAGATCGAAAGGATACCGTCAATACCTGTCCAGTCGGTCGACTTCATCTCCTCGATGACGGCGGCCGTATTGTTGCCTCCGCAATATTTCAAGATCGGAATGCGGCCTTTTACAACTTCCTTGACGAGAGCCGTGATCTTATCCTTCTCCTCACGGGTCAGACAAGGAGTCTCGGCTGTCGTTGCCAAGATGCAAAGGAAGTCAGCGCCGTTGTCCAATTGATACTCTAACAGACGCTTCAGCGCCGGATAGTCTACTTCACCAGAGTCTGTAAACGGAGTGATGAGGGCGATACCCAATCCGTGAAAAATATTATTCGACATAGTCCTTATTATTACACTTTAACTGCAAAGATACATATTAAGTTTCAATCCTCAAAAGTTTTATCATATTTTTAACTTCAACGATCGGGTATGCTCCTCAGACGAATTATCCCGTTCAGCGGCTTCCGATATACAGGCACACCATTCCCAGCAGCACCAGCGCCAGATCGATGGCCTTGGCCTTGAGGTTGTGCTCCTTGAAGACGAGGGCACCGAAGCCGAAGCTCACCAGCACAGAGCCACGGCGGACCATCGAGACGATGGAGATCATCGCGCCGGGAAGGCTGAGGGCATAGAAATAGACGAAGTCGGCAGCACAAAGAAAGATGCTGATGCCGATGATCGCCCAGTTCCAATGAAAAGGTGTCGTCTTATGCCGGACGGGCATCCACAGCAGCAGGAGCATGGCGAGCATCATGCCCATCTGATAGATGTTATACCAGCTCTGCACGGCCATACGGTCAAGTCCCACGCCACCGTCTGCCGGCGAGGCCATCAGATATTTGTCGTAAAGGCCGGAGACGGCACCCAGGACGGCGGCCCCTATGATCGCCCAGATCCACCGGTTGTGCGCAAACCGGATGCCCTCCTTCTTGCCCGACAGCGACAAGAGGAAGAAAGAGGTGACTGCCAGGGCCACGCCCGCCCATTGCCAGCCGTTGAGCATCTCGCCATAGACCAGCATGGCGCCGACAAGGGTCATCACCGGACGCGTGGCATTGATCGGTCCGACAAGGGTGAGGGGGAGATGCTTCATTCCGAAATAGCCGAGAAGCCAGCTGGACAGCACGATGCAGCTTTTCAACAAGATATACTTGTGTGTCTCCCATCCGCCGGAAGCGACATGGAAGATCGACCCATCGAGCACGTCGGTCGTCGCCGACAGGATGATGAGCGGAAGGAAGATCAAGGAAGAGAACACAGTATTGAGAAGCAATACAGGGATGACGGCATTGCCCGTCAGCGACTTTTTCTTAAACGAATCGTAGAAGCCGAGCAAGGCGGCAGATAAGAATGCTAATATCAACCACATGATGATTTATCCTGAAAGATATGTTTTAATTGGTCTAAAAATGAGTTACTGATCACCACACGACACGGCAGGCCGCAACTCCTTCGTGCAGCCTGCCATCCGCCGTCGGTTCAGACACGACTATGTCCTCCGACTTCCCGACGGCCTCATCCCAATCGGATGTGCCCGGTTGGGAGTCAATATTCCACGCTCCACAGGAACAATCCCTTGGCCGGCATCGACTCTCCGGCATCGCTGCGGCTGCCCCGGAGCACGATGTCCTTAAACTGCTCCAGCGTGATGCGATGGCGTCCCAGCTCCATCAGCGTGCCCACCGTTGCCCGCACCATGTTGCGGAGAAACCGGTTGGCCGCTATCTCGAAATAGTAGTCGTGGTCGCCGGTCTGCACCCACCTCGCCGCATAGACCTCGCACAGCGTCGTCTTCACGTCGGCACCAGCCTTGCAGAACGCACGGAAGTCCTTCACCGTCGTCAGCCATTGCGCCCCCTCATTCATGAGGTCAAAATCGAGCGTCCAGTGCGTCTCGACAGAGAAATGGCGCTCAAAGGGGTCCTTCTCCGTATGGATGAAGTAGCGGTAGGTGCGCCGCCTGGCAGAGAAACGGGCGTGGAGATCGTCGGCCACCCGGCTGATCCGCGTACAACTGATGTCTGCCGGCAGGACGCGGTTGAGCCGGTAGCAGAGCTGTGCGGTGTCCAACGCCTCTTCCTCACGCGAGGCGCTGCCCTGACTCTCCTCCGAGGCGGGGGAAGCCTGCGGATAGTCAAAATGACAGGGCAGCTCACGGGCGTGCACGCCGGCATCGGTACGGCCGGCGCCTACCACCTCTACGGGCTGGCGGAGCAGAAGGGAGAGGCACTGCTGCACCTTCTCCTGTATCGACATGCCGTTGGGCTGGATCTGCCAGCCGTGATAGGCGGTGCCGTCAAAACGTATCGTAGCTAAATAGCGCATATTCTTATGATTACATCCACGGGCGGCAGATGGCTCCACGGCTCATGGAAACACTTCAGGCGATGTATTTATTTATTCGTCCACTACCTGATACTCACCGATATTGCGCACGCCGTTCAGGAACGACTTCACGTCCATCCGCTTCTTGCCCGCCATCTGAAGCTCGTCTATGTACAGCAACGTGTCGGCACAGGCAATGGCAAGCGTACCGCGGGAAGCGATCACATCGCCGGGACGGCAAGCCGCTTCTTCGGAGAGATCCTCGATGTGCGAGCGGAAGATCTTCACCACCACGGCCTTGTCGTCCTCCTGGCTGAGGGTGGTCCATGCTCCGGGATAGGGAGAGAGACCACGGATGAAGTCGTGCACCTGCTGGGCTGTCCGGTTCCAGTCGATCCGACAGGTATCCTTGAAGATCTTGGGTGCGCCATGGAGCACGATCTCTGACGGCGCGATGCCCTTGGCCTTGGCCATCTCGGCGATGAGGTCATCCTGCGGTATCGTCTCTATCTGGTCGTAAGACGCCCGGCCCTCACTGTCGTCAAGAGCCAGCACCTTATCCACCGTCTCGATGGCGGCGTCGGCTCCGAGCCTCATCAGTCCGTCGTAGACATATTCCACATCGGCTTCCGCGGGAATGGGGAAATGCTTCTGCAGAATGATGCGGCCCGTGTCGATGTCGTGGTCAAGGAAGAAGGTGGTCACGCCGGTCTCCTTCTCTCCGTTGATGACAGCCCAGTTGATGGGTGCCGCACCACGATACTGCGGCAGCAGGGCGGCGTGGACATTGAACGTGCCCAACCGCGGCATCGCCCATACCACCTCCGGCAGCATGCGGAAGGCGACGACCACCTGCAGGTCGGCCTTGTAGGAGGCCAGCTCTTCCACGAAGGCCGGATCCTTCATCTTCACCGGCTGGAGCACGGGCAGGCCATGGGCGACAGCGTATTTCTTCACTTCCGACGGCTGCAGCACGTCCTGATGACGGCCCACCGGCTTATCCGGCTGTGTCACGACAGCCACTACATTGTAGCCGCCTTCCACCAGACGGCTGAGGGTACCCACCGCAAACTCCGGGGTACCCATGAATATGATGCGTAAATCCTGTTTCTGCATGATTGTCGTTCTATTTTCCCTCAGCCAGATCCATCAGATACTGACCGTAATTGTTTTTCAGCATCGGCTTGGCATCCTCGATGAGCTGCTCCTTCGTGATCCAGCCGTGCGTGTAGGCGATCTCCTCCAGACAAGCGATCTTCAGGCCCTGCCGCTTCTCTATCACCTCTATGAAGGTGCTGGCCTCCGACAGCGAGTCGTGCGTGCCGGTATCGAGCCAGGCAAAGCCGCGCTGCAAGGTCTCCACCTTCAGCTGTCCGCGCTGCAGATATTCCTGGTTCACCGACGTGATCTCCAGCTCTCCGCGCGCCGACGGCTTGATGTTCTTGGCTATCTCCACCACCGAGTTGGGATAGAAGTAAAGACCCACGACGGCATAGTTGCTCTTGGGATGGGCCGGCTTCTCCTCGATGCTCAGGCAGTTGCCGTCAGCGTCAAACTCTGCCACGCCATAGCGCTCCGGATCGTTCACATAGTAGCCGAACACCGTGGCCTTCCCCTCCTGCTCGGCATTGGCCACGCTGTTTCTCAACAGGGCCGTGAAGCCGGCACCGTGGAAGATGTTGTCGCCCAGGACAAGGCAGACGCTGTCGTTGCCGATGAACTCCTCGCCGAGGATGAATGCCTGAGCCAGTCCGTCGGGACTGGGCTGCTCCACATAGCTGAACCGCACGCCGATCTCATGGCCGTCGCCGAGCAACCGACGGAAGCCGGGAAGGTCCTGAGGGGTGGATATGATGAGGATATCCCGGATTCCGGCAAGCATCAGCACCGAAATGGGATAATAAATCATAGGCTTGTCAAAAATCGGTATCAACTGCTTGCTGACACCTCGCGTAATGGGATAGAGGCGTGTGCCCGAGCCTCCTGCTAATACAATGCCTTTCATAACTTAACGAGAATTATAGAGTTATATATGACCTTGCAAAGGTAAGAAAAACTTTTCGTTTTTCCAATGAACGGAAGAGGGAATATGGAGTGCGCAGGACACAAACCTGTCACAAACCTGTCCTCACAGGTGCCTCATGCCACGGCATGACGACAGAAATGACAGGACCGCCTCCATGGTATCGGGATCGGGCCTGGCCCTGCCAAGAGATAACCCTATTTTTTCGGGCTGTCACGCGCCACATCTCCTGCTTGAGGATCAAAAAGTCCGCACGGCAGGAAAATCCGTGCCACCGGTCAGCGGACATTCAGAAATAATTCCGTAACTTTGTTATCGGTCAACGAAGCGGACATTGCCCGCATTCCTTCCGTAAGGAGCAAACGACGTCAAAGCCGGGAAGCAGGCCCCTCCCTCTTGCCGTCACGCCTGTCCCTCACGATAATCGGACGGGCACAATCCGACTTAAGGGCGCTGTACAAGACCACTCATCATATACGAAACTTTCAAGGACATGGCATCAGGACACGGTATTAAGCTCAAGAAATATGTGTCGGCGTTCGCGAACACCGTGCGTACGGTCATGCCCCTGCTGGCCCTACTGACAGCTGCCAATGCCTCTGCCCAGTCCGACACGCCGGCCGACTCCGTCCCTACCCCATGGACCCGAAAAGTGGTGAAGGGCATCAATGCCGTGCTCGACACACGCGACAGGATGCGGCAGCTCAGATATGACACCGCATACATGGCAAAGCCATCCCAGCGCTGGACCGTGAAGCTGCGTGCCAACATATCCGGCAACGCGCTCAACACACACGGCACGATTGACGACATCAACCTGCGCTCAAGGCTGAGAGCCGACATGAAGATAACGATAGGTGCCAGCGTCAGCTATCGTGGACTGTCGGTGGGCTTCGCGCTCAATCCGGCCAAGCTCTCCGGTCGCAACAAGGACCTGGAGCTGAACCTCAACGCCTACGGCAACCGTGTGGGAGGCGATGTGGTGATGGTGGCCACGAAGACCTATAAGGGCACGGCACTGGTAAATGGCACCGACTACGACATCGCGGCCGGGGCAGTGAGTATGAAGATGTTGACAGCCACCGGATACTACGCCTTCAACCATCGCCGGTTCTCCATCCCCGCGGCGTTCACCCAGTCGCAGGTCCAACGGCTCAGCTGCGGCTCGTGGCTGGTAGGACTGTCCTTCATGGCAGCCGGCATCACGACTGCAGCTGGGGCGGTACCGGGAACGGAGGGCAGCAACTTATGGTTTGTCAGCGCCGCCCTGGGAGGAGGCTACGGCTACAACTTCGTCATAGGCAACCAGTGGCTCATCCACCTCTCTGCCGTGCCACAGCTCATGATCATCACCCACGGCAAGTTCAAGGCCGGCGACACCAGCCTGCAGGCCCCCTTCCGATTCCCCAGCCTCACCAACGTGGGACGCATGGCCGTGGTGCGCCATTTCGGCAACAGATTTATCGGTCTGTCGTCCGTCATCAACATGTTCTACATTGGCGACCGCGACCAACTGCTCATCGAGAATGTCAAATGGCGGGCACGCCTGTTCTACGGTTTCAGATTCTAAAGCCCCATAGCACACCTGTCTTTCTTAATTCAATAGCCTGACACATCACGAATTACAAATAAATCAGTATATTTGCGAACATTTACCTAACTCATAATTCCAACGGCTATGAAACACCATCTCATTCTCACCACCATACTGTCGCTACTGTTCACGGTCGTGTCGATGGCGCAGGAAAAATCGTATCAGCTTTCCAGTCACATCCTCGACATCAACAGCGGACGTCCTGCAGCAGGCGTTACGATCGTGCTGTCGAAGATGAATGCCGACAAATCGTGGGAGGTCATCGACCGGCGCACCACCGATTCCAACGGCCGGGTGAAGGACTTCCTCGAGCAGAAGGACGGCAAGACCAACAAGGGCACCTACAAACTGACTTTCCTCACGGCGCCCTACTTCGAGGCACGGAAGCAGGAATCGTTCTATCCGTTCATCGACGTGGTGTTCACCATCAAGGACGACAACCACTATCACGTGCCCATCACGCTCTCGCCCTTCGGCTATTCCACCTATCGCGGCAGCTGAGCAAGCTCCGCCACAAGCCCTGCCCTCCCTCCTTGTATCACGCGAGGTACACGGCACGATGAGGAGAAGGCAGGCCAAGAAGTCCCGAAAGGTATGCTCACGTTACAAAATAGGACTTTCGTCCATAAGAATCCTCAACCTGGAAGATCGCCGCGCCGTATGTCCCCCCACCGTGCGACGATCTTTTATGACTCACATTAACAAGCCAACCATGATAGAAGATGCCCTAAAAAGTAGTATATGGCTCGATGGATAATGAGCATATGGCTCGATGGGCAATGAGCATATGGCTCGATGGACAATGAGCATATGGCTCGATGGACAATGAGCATATGGCTCGATGGGCAATGAGCATATGGCTCGATGGGTAACGAGCATATGGCTCGATGGGCAACGAGCATATGGCTCGATGGGTAATGAGCATATGGCTCGATGGGCAATGAGCATATGGCTCGATGGGCAATGAGCATATGGCTCAATAGGCAATGAGCATATGGCTCGATAGGCAACGAGCATATGGCTCGATGGGCAATGAGCATATGGCTACTTTTTCGGGCATATAGTCAACTGATTATGCTCCCTACCATGAACGATGACGAGGCGCCCTTCTACGATGAGCAGGATATCGGGATGTGGGTATCAAAGGACATAAAAGAAATGATTCTCTAGAAAAGATGTTGATCAGCTATGAAACGGCAGAACAAGGTATCAAACGATACAGAAGAAATCAAGGTTTACCAAAATCCTTGGAAAAACTTATTAATAGGAATATGTAGTCTGCTTTTTGCCATACTTGGCATCAATATTATAGCAGATGACCATTGCAGGATTGTAACAAAAATTATGGGTGGCTGGTTAGGCTCCATATTTTTTGGTGTTGGAGGGTTGTGCCTATGCGTCACGTCGCTCTATAATTATCTGCGACGTATTCCGTATTTAGTTATACACAAAGACAGGATTGAGATTTATGTACAAATTAAGGCCTCGTATAATACGATATATTTCAAGGATGTACAGAAATTTTATCTAATAACAATTGGCTCGACAAAGCTAATTGCCATTGATTATCAACCCACATATATCGTTCAACGAATGAAATCTCATACGACGTCCAATTTTATGAAGAAGATAATGAGATTTAATCTCAATAAGACGGGTGCCATTGAATCTATTTTAGCTTCAAGCCTGTCAATGAAACGAACTGATATTTTACGCATATTAAATGAACATATAAAAAAGACTTGAGGTGATTTATTTTCCTGCATAAATAACTTTTCCAGACTAACAAAGCATAAAACCAATCATACCTGAAGAGTAGATGATTTTATTTATCGTCATATACCATCGAAAATAGAATCTCATAATTAAACAAACGGAAAGCCTTATGAAGAAGTACAAAAATAAAGCGTCAGAGCAAGTACGAAAACGACGATACTATTTCTTCGACTATCTGTTCTGGTTGGGAGAAATGGCACAGTATCATTACAAGGGCGAGCCAAGACGCCCCGACGGGGAGTCTTTCCTAATGTTTTGTTTCATGACACTGGTCTATGGTCCGGTATTCTGTACAACTGGGTATTTCTATTTTGGCTCCTCGGCATTCGAGTGGTTTACAATCGCCATGATAGTCGGACTTCTTGTAATTTTACACTGCATTCATCGTGGGTGGATATACCCGCTTTCACGAAGGGAAGCGGTCTTGCAGCACTATGAAGGACATAAGTTCAGTCCCGTTCGGTGTTACTTTTTCCTGTTCTCATTCGGTTTTCTACTTATTTCCGAGATGTTTTTAATTCCTACTGCGCTGAAATGGATAACAGAAATTCTTAAATGACAAATAAAAAAACATTTTCAGCCGATTTTCCGCGTATTGATGATGCTGCACTCCCTATACGCATTTTACGGAATGAAACAATAAGAGGAAACGAAAGGCTCTTGCTGCCAGAACGATGACCTAAATGCCTGCTAACAACATACGTTCAGATAATAAAACTAAATGATTGGAGATCTTCTACCATCTTTCTCTGGATTTCATTTTCATTCCAAGGCGTACCATAAATCAAGGCTAATCTTTTAATGGCTTTAATCCCACGCTCCTTTAACTCAGAAGAAATAACACCGGTTATTTTTATTTGTGCAAAGGCGGTTGCATAAGTAACCATATCACTTTGGATCATATACATTTCCTTGTCCGCTGCCATTCTTCCTACTTCGTCAGCATCAAGAGTATCAACAGGAATATATTCCATATCCCAATCTTGCTCTATCAGCTTTCGTGGAAAATCAGAATAATCAAAATTCGGATCTTTCCTAACAGCTTCAAATATGTATTTCAACGTATCATTCCCTTCATCACTTCCGAATGGAGTATCTTCATCGCCATCCGAATAATATATTTCATCGTTAAAATGTTCGGAGAATCTCGGATGTGATGTCTTGGGATGAAGACCATATTCCTCACTGTCAATATATAGCCGATCCATAAAATTAAAGTTTTTGTCTTCAACATATCCTTTTTTCATCTTTGAACGAATCAACTTCTCGGCTTCCTTTTGACAGTCTTCTTTTGTATCAAATTCCTTTAACTCGAATTTCCCTATGCTACCGTATTTGCCGTAATTTACAGCAAAAATACAATCGCTATAATCTATCCACCAAAATTTGTACGATTTTTCATCTTTATATACAAAGGCTCTTTTCATATTGTTTCTATTTTACATTTATTCCACAACATTTTAAAAGTGATGAATTCTTCTTTAAAAGGAGATGGGGTTCCACTTGTTAAGGCCTTCGCATTGTCCTGTTCGTCCGAAACGAGCAACGCCGAAAGCCCCACGCCAGTGTAAATATATAAAAAGCACTCTTGACAACAAACAAAAAAATCGTCCGAAGCCAATGAGGGCTGTATATAATATACCCCTATGAGGCGTTCCCGTTGCTTTGTCTTCTGACGAACAGTTGAGAGTTGCGAAGTTCTAACAAGTCAAAACCAAAGCGTACAGTTACGCCTTATATGTATATATGTCTGCCCTACCTCTGCCCATCGGGGCTTCCGGTATGAGAATAGACGTTACAAAGGTAACACTTTTACCTTGAGAACCACTTTGTCTGGCTGGCAAAGTACGATTTTAAGGTCTGATTATAAATATGTCAAAGAAATCCACTTTTTCGTTTTTTCTGCTAAAAAGTTTGTATTATCGATGATTATTTGTATCTTTGCAACACGAGAACCCGCCAAGCCTCTCAACGATGCTCAAATGTGCGGGTCATTTTTGTTTTTATAGGTATATGGCAACAAAAATTCCGTTTATAAAAACATATTCCACACCCTATGAGTTAGTGCAGCTACTCAAAACAAGAGGTATGAAGATAACCGATGAGGAAAAGGCTCAGCATTATCTTTCACACATTGGTTACTATCGTTTGTCTGCCTATATGTACCCATTGCTTTCCATTCCCAAGGAGCAACATCTATTCAAGCGAGGAGTAACTTTCGGTAAGGTTATGATGTTGTATCGCTTTGACAAGAAACTGCGCCTACTTTTATTCAATGAAATTGAAAAGATAGAGGTCGCAGTGCGTTGCGCTATCGTGAACTTTGGAACGGAAATGACAGGCGACCCTTTTTGGATGACTGATGCCAACAATTTCTCAAATCCGTCCAAGTTCAATCGCTCAATATATCTTATAGAAGATGAGCTGAACCATACAAAAGAGGATTTCATCAACCATTTCAAAGAGACATATACCAATCAGTACCCTCCTTCATGGATGCTGACAGAGATATTGCCGTTTGGTGTAATCACCAATATCTACGCTAATATCAAGAATAAAAAGATAAAGAAACGTATCGCCCAGTCATTTGGTCTGCAAGTTGCTCCTTTTGAGTCTTGGCTTACCATTATCACGGTGACACGAAACTCCTGCTGTCACCATGCTCGTATTTGGAATAGGGTGTTCTCTATTCGTGCCACTATGCCAATCAGAATGTCACGTCCATGGATTACTTTGCCGACAAACCCATTGAAAGTGTACTTTGATATGTGCATCATCAAGTACTTCCTTGATATCATATCTCCAAATAACGATATGCTTGACAAGATGAACAGTCTTTTTGCAATGTTTCCAGAAGTAGATAAGGCTGCCCTTGGTTTTCCTTCTGGTTGGGAAAACGAACCATTGTGGCAATAAAAGGCATATGGAGTGACTACTAACCACCCCACATCACCCACTTTTTTGTAATTTCGGTGTGATAGAAAGTTAAATTTTACCTATTTCGTATCTATATAGAATCTACACAATCTCTTTTCTATCGTTTAGAGCATATAGTATTGATAATCAACTGATAATAGATACGCTAATTGAGACAGTAGACACCTTGCAGAAAGTCATCCTAAAAAAGTAGACTGTCAGGAAAAGGTCGTACTGTTTCTCTTTACAAACTACGGTTCTTGACTGGCGAGAGTCTGGACGCATTGTCCGCCAAAACCGGATATGCCCTTCTGCAGAGTCCGTTTTGTCGGCCGGATAAACAAAAAATATGGATCTCGGTATAAGATATAAATATCCATAAGCCTTGCATCATCCCTTCTAAGGCCGACTGACTTCAGGCACACTCTGTGAAACACTTCCTATCGTTGAGGCAACAGCCATGTGCGGATAATTTCGGATAAAGAGGGAACATTACCCCCATCAAAATAGAAAACTGATGATTATTAGTCAATTATCAGGATAATGTCAGCAAAATGTCAGCCGCTTTATAGCTGTTTTTTCTTGCCAAGCAATTACTTTTGCGCAAAAAACAGCTATCGGCATGAGAAGATTAAAACTTGTTTTTTTGCTGCTTTGCAATATCATGTGTACAATACCGGCATGGGCCCAACATACCATTAAGGGTGCTGTGAAGGATTCCAAGGAACAATCTATAACGGGAGCCTCTGTAGTAATCAGATCCAAATCAGATTCCCTTTATTACAAAGGAGGAACCACGGATGGTGAAGGTCAATTTACCATAGAAGGCCTGAAGTCCGGAAATTATGGCCTTGAAATCTCATTTCTGGGCTACTCGAATTATTATCAGGATCTGAAACTGGACAAGACTACTGATTTGGGAATAATCCACCTGCAGGAAAGTTCCATGAATCTGGAAGAGATTGTCGTAACTACAAGCATGGTGAAAAGATTTGCCGACAAGAAAGAATATAAATTGACCAATGCTGAAAAGAGACAATACAGCAGTGCATTGTCCGCATTGGAATTTCTACCCAAGATACAGATTCTTGACCAGAGTGTCTCATCCGTTGACGGCAAGGCTGTAAAGATTCTTGTCAATGGAGTACCATCAACTCCTACTGACCTCTCTGTCATATCTCCTGAGAACATTGCAAAAATAGACTATTACACACAACCGCCCATCCAATACTCAAATATGGGATTGGGAGCGGTCATAAATGTAGTGACCAAAGAAAGACAGAACGGAGGTTCGGTCGGCATCAACACCCAGAATGCCGTGACCACAGGCTTCGGCAACAATGTAGTCAACTTCAAATACAACTGGGGAAACTCACAGATAGGCATAACATACAATATCAATTACAGAAACTACAACAAAAGGGTATTGGATGAAGAAATGGAATATTCTGTCGGGGGAACAGATTACCAAAAGACCAAAAGTGGACGCAACAGCCCGTATGCCTATGAACAGCAGATGGCTGAAATCAGCTTCAACAATTCCAGAACGGACAACTATCTCTTCAATGCAAGACTGTCACTCAACTCATTGAACCGCAGACGTTCCTCAATACAGGACATCACGTCAAGAATAAATGGCATAGAATCCATTAAGACCGGTGAGAGTTCAGACAGAGACAAATACATCAGTCCGGTCATGGATATGTATTTCAGCAAATCATTCGGTTCCAAACATGAGCTGATAATGAATCTTGTCGGTACTTACTACAAGTCAGACTATGACTATGAATACAAGGAACTGCTGAATGAAAAAACGGATTTTGAAACGGCAACGGTAATCCATACGGATAAATACTCCGTTATCGGCGAGGCGCTGTATAACTATAAAATGAAGACGGCGAACCTGTATGTTGGAGCCAGGTATATGTATAATAACAGCGTTCAGGACAACTTGCCTTCAAACAACAAAACAACAACCAATGAAATTTATTCCTATTTAGGAATAACGGGAATGCTGGGACACAGATTCAATTACAGCATAAGCGCCGGTGTAAACAACAATAAATTTACCACCATTGAAGACAAGACCTACCACTTTACTTATTTCCGCCCGCAGGTGAAATTGGGATATTTCATAGACCAGAGTTCGGATTTGATGTTCAATTATGAGGTGAACACCGAAAACCCGTCAGTGTCTTCACTCACTTACAATCCTTATTTCAAGGATCCCAATTATATATTCGCGGGAAATCCGAATTTGACACCAAGCAACAATCACGATCTGTCGCTGTCCTACTTCAAAGGCTTCAAGAAATTTATAATCAATGCAGAAGTGGGATATTCATATACCAAAGATGCCATCGCACCGATTTTCCAATCAGATGATACAAACATCATTGAGACATTCGGCAACCTGGACAACGCTCAGAATATGAAAGCCAGTCTGTTTCTGCAGTGGTATCCGTTTTCAAACAATATACTCAGATTGAGACTGTACTCTGAAGTGTTCCATCAGATAAACAAACTTGGCAATTCACAGTGGAACCATACGGGCTATTCGATCATTCCGTCAATATATCTTGCATACAATAAATGGGGCTTGCAGCTGTTCTACCAGACTCAGAAAAAATCTCTTATCGGACAGACGACGAGAAACATACCAAGTATGGCATCGGCAGAACTGTCTTACAAGCCGATCAAGAACCTGACTGTTACCGGGGGCATAAGATACCCGTTCTATGATTCATGGAAACAGGTTACATCCGTATCTGGGACACCGCTTCTACAACGTACAGAAACCGAGCGGATCATCAACAATGCCAATATGGTATATATCAATCTCGTTTACAACTTCTCATTCGGAAAGTCCAAGTCCGATGTGAAACTGAAGATGCAGAATAAAGATAAAGATTCAGGAATATTGAACAGAAATTGATAGACTCAAGAATGATAAAAAGAGAACCAGAATGCTTATTGTGTGATGTCATCGGAATACTTAGTAAAAGTGCCAACCTCACCAGACAACGGCTTGCCTGACTTGAACTATATTTTGGCTTCTGGCAACATCCTTGCATACTCTTCTTATGTCTTTACTAAACATATTATGCCCTATATGGAAAAGCCAGTTAACTTTTATTGTTGTAGAGCATGACACAATTGAAACGTCGTCCTCCATCAGGCTACTTTTATATTGTAGAATGTTTATCTTTAATTATCAAAGTAAGCACAGTTTAAGTATTTAACGAAGTTTGCATTAATAAAGAATATACTACCGCTGATATATGCGCAACATATTGTGACGCTTGTGATTCATTTCCCTTGAAATCCTTGACAAATACCGCTAAGGTGTAGCAAGTGTTATTAGGCAGGCATATAAAGGCTACATCATTGTGAGCTGAAAGAAGACCATTTTCATTGACATAACCAGAACCTGTCTTATGTGCTATAGTAACTCCTTTTTTATCAAGAAGCGGAGCTGCTATTCTATCTACGCCTGTTTTGCATTCTTTTAACGTGTTTTTAATAAAACTTTGTTTCTCATCACCAATAAGACCTTCAGTAAACAAACGATTCATTAGCATTGCAGCACCAAGAGGAGATGTATAATTAGAATAAGCCTTATTATGGTCTGCCGACATTTCCTCTTCCGTATAAGCTATCTGAAAACTTGAACGAGGAATGAGCGTGGCTATAAAACTGTCTGTTTGAGCGACATTAACTATATCCTTAAACATAAAATTGCTCGCATTATTGTCGCTTTGAGTAAGAGTATAGCGTAACAAATCCCTCACAGTCAATGATATGATAGGTTCTGAATAATCTTTTATCATAGGACTCCAAGTCTTTAGGTTAAGTTTACCTCTATTTATATTTACCAAGGTATCAAGTGAAATTCCTTTATTATCAAAGTCATTGCAAAGTGCTAATGCTTGATGAACCTTAAACACACTCATCATAGGATAAACACTCTTATTATTGACCTTAACCGTATCAGTGTTATTAATAATAACCGCCACCCCGATTTCACCAGGACAAGCCGAAACAATTTGAGAAATACTGTCAGTCAAAATATCTGTTAATGGAGAAATTACGCTATCTTTAGTAGCTGATTTATAGAACAATGAAAACACTAAAGTGAAGATGCAAACTAAAACTATACACAAAACTACAAATTGTTTTTTTGTTTTTTCCATATTTATAAACCTAAGTGTTCGACGAAGATATTTATTTAACGTGAGTTCGACGAATTGTAAATGCGTGTAAATTTGGTGATTAGCGAAAATCGTTGTAACTTTATAGTGCTAAATTACAAAGGATTACAAACAATAATCGCTATGATCACCGAGAGCAAAGTTATAGAATTATTTTGTATGGCAGATGATTTCTGCAAGTTTTTTGATGCTATGATGGCAAAATATACGCTTAAACGGCTATTCCGACACACGAAATGCCATCATCAATTGGGCCACGCAACTCGAGTCGCAACCCGCCGTGTCGGTCATGTCCTATAAGAATCTCAATTCGGTAAAGCAGATGCGCCTGGCCGTGGTGCTCTCCCGTACCTTCGGCTTCTGGAACCCACAGCTGACGCTCGCGATGAACAAGCAATTCCTACACCTTCATACGCAGTTGGGAACCGTCAGCCTGAACGATCCCATCTGCGTGGCCATGCTCTCCAATAGCTTCAAGGTGAGCCCAACATTCACGATATTCCTCACGGCCAACTATCAGAGTCCCGGAGATTACCGCAACGTACATCTCAACCGCCATTTGGGCTCGGTTAACTTCAATGCCACAAAGACGTTCTGGCACGACCGCATCAGCCTGCAACTCAAGGTGAACGACATCTTCAATACCCAGAAAGACGGCAATGAGATTTACAGCGACAGAATGACAATGAATCTGTTGAACACCTACGACTACCGCGCTGTCTCCCTCACCCTACGTTATCAGTTAAACCCCAAGGACTACAAGCAGCATAGTCACAGCAATATTGACAGTGAGTTGAAACGACTGTAGCAGTCTTATTGCCGCTACCTTATTGACTAGACTCAGTCTGTGCAAGAGCAGGATGGAAGTCTTTTTCGGAAAGAACACCTGTCTTGTATCCCATACCGGATACCAAAATCGTTTTGTCATTCTCCAAATAAAGCCAAACAAACAGCGCCGTCCCTGTGACGGCATGAAGGTAAGAAGAAGCCTCTTGAAGCGTCATAAGATGCCGGCCTTAATACCTTTGGGACAAGAATCGGGAAATGACAAAATATCGAAAGACACTATAATATCATAAACTGCCGGTTACAGCATGTTTATTTTCTTTCCGTTGTCTAGTCCGGGTATCGTACCGAATAATGATCGGTACAATACTGGGGCTACACAGACGGATACGGATGTACCGTCGTATAAGTTGTTTCCTATGCCGGACTTACATCACTCCCAACCATCGTAGGACGTCGTTGAGATTGGCGATGATCATCAGCAGGATAAGAATGGCGAAGCCGACATACTCCGCACGTATCATGAACTTCTCGCCCGGCTTGCGTCCTGTAATGATCTCATAGAGCAGGAACACTACATGACCACCATCGAGGGCAGGAATCGGAAGGATGTTCATGAAAGCCAGAATGAAGCTCAGGAACGCTGTCATCTTCCAGAAAAGATACCAGTCCCACTGCGAGGGGAAGAGGCTGCCTATGGCGCCGAAGCCTCCAAGCGACTTCGCTCCGTCGGCCGTGAAGACATACTTCATGTCGCTCACATAGCCGGCCAGCACATCCCAACCATATTTCACACCGGCCGGGAAGCTCTGCAGGAAGCCGTAGCTGACATGCGTCGTCTCCTTCTCGTAGAGTGCCGGTACGCTGGCAACGGCAAAGCCGAACTTCAGATCGGGTGTGAGCACGGCCTTCAGGGTGTCGACCGGAGCGGTCGTCGGTGTGGTGAGAGATGCCGTATCCTGTGCGGCGGCCTTAACGGAAGCGACCTGTGCCGGCGTCCGGGCACCGGAGGGTGCTCCCGCACGCATCACGGCAATCGTCACCGTACAGATCCGCACGCTGTCGGCATGGGTCTTGGCAGCAGCCAGCTCGTCGGACAACACGCCCATCTGATCGGTAAACTCATTGTAGGAATCGACCGGCACGCCATTAACGGCGAGGATCATGTCGCCCTTCTTCAGGCCGATCTTATAAGCCGGAGAGGTGATCATCGTCTTGCTGTCCTCCGTTGCGGGCATCGTCTCCAGCACGGTGTCCACCTTAGCGGGGATGAAGGGACGGGCAAACTGAGGCGTCTTCTTCAACATGTCGAGAAGATTGAGATTGCCGGGAAGGGGAACGCTCACCGTCTTGCCCTGACGCTCCACATACGCCGTATGTGCCTCTGAGAGATCGCGGTAGACATCCACGTTGAAATCCTTGAACTCACCGAGATCCGTTCCGAGCAGCTTGTCGTGATCACGGAAGCCGAGCTTCTTGGCCTCATCGCTGAACTTCATGCCATAGCTCATCTTGTCCATGCGCACATAGCTCTCGCCCCAGTGATACATGATCATCGAATAGATGAACAAGGCCAACAGGAAATTGACCAGCACACCGCCGATCATTACCAGCAGGCGCTGCCAGGCCGGATGGGTGCGGAACTCCCATGGCTGAGGAGCCTGCTTCATCTGCTCTGTGTCGAAGCTCTCGTCGATCATGCCCGAGATCTTGCAATAGCCGCCCAACGGCAGCCAGCCCATGCCGTATTCCGTATCGCCTTTGAGCTTGAAGCTGAAGAGCTTGCCACTCCACTTGCCGATGCCGACATCGAAGAAGATAAAGAATTTCTCCACACGGATGCCGAAGAGCTTCGAGAAGAACATGTGGCCACCCTCATGGAGCAGCACGAGAAGCGAGATGGCAAGGATAAACTGAAGAAGTTTAATCAGAAAAATTTCCATTCTACTTTTATAGGTGTTATAGGATTGATGCGACCTGGATGCCCACAAGCCATAGGGGCAAACGGTGCAGGCCGCGAAATCACAATTTACTGTGTCTATTGATAGGGAAAGCGGACGGCCGGTCCGCACAGCCCATCTAAGAATCTCTTCACGGGATGACTATCCTATCAGTCCGGACGCTATGGCGCGTGCCTCCCGGTCAGTCTGCAGATAGACCTCGAGATCGGGAGTGGCGTCGAAGGTAGCCTGCTCCATCGTCTTGCTGATCACGTCGGCCATGCCGAGGAACGAGAGACGTCCCTGACGGAAGGCCAGGTTGGCCACCTCGTTAGCCGCGTTAAGGATACAGGGCATGTTGCCGCCCTTGCCGATGGCCTCGTAAGCCAGTGCCAGACAACGGAACTTCTCCTGATCGGGACGGAAGAAATCGAGATGGCCCATCTTGAAGAGGTCGAGCCGCTCACCCTGCAAGGGCAGACGCTCGGGGAACGAGAAGGCATACTGGATCGGCAAGCGCATGTCGGGCACGCCGAGCTGTGCCTTCACTGCACCATCGACGAACTGCACGCCGCTATGGATGACGCTCTGCGGATGGATCAGCACCTCAATACGGTCGGCGGGAACACCGAAAAGCCAACGGGCCTCCATCACCTCAAAGCCCTTATTCATCAGAGAGGCAGAGTCGATCGTGATCTTTGCGCCCATGTCCCATGTGGGATGCTTCAAGGCATCGGCAGCCGTCACATGCTCAAGCTGCTCCTGCGTGAAAAGGCGGAAAGGGCCACCCGAACAGGTGAGCAGGATCTTGTCCACCTGATCGGCATCCTCGCCATAGAGACACTGGAAGATGGCACTGTGCTCCGAGTCGACAGGGAGCAGCGCCACATGATGCCGGCGCACCAAGTCGAGGATCAGCTCACCGGCTACGACGAGCGTCTCCTTGTTGGCCAGGCAGATCTTCTTGCCCGCCTTGATGGCATGGATGGTGGGCACAAGACCGGAGAAGCCGACCATCGATGCGAGCACCATGTCGACCGGACCAGCCTCCACCACCTCGTTGAGGGCCTCCTTACCGGCATAGACCTTGATGTCGGGACGGTCGCTGAGGGCATCCTGCACCTCCTTATAATGATCCTCATTGGCTATCACCACACAGGCCGGACTGAACTCGCGCGCCTGGGCGACGAGCTTATCGACGCTGTTGTTGGCCGTCAGGCAATAGGCCTCGTAACGGTCGGGATGCTGACGGATCACGTCGAGCGCCTGCGTGCCGATCGAGCCTGTACTGCCCAGGATACATATCTGTTGTTTCTTCATTGTCATTACCTTATTATATATACCGGCCTCATCCCTCCATAGGGGCGAGGCCGTCTCATTGTTTATTAAAGATCAAGCAGTCCCTCGGGAATCCGGAGACTGACACTGCGCGTCTCCTTGTCCACATCGTCAAGCAGATGCTCGTTGATGGGCAGGAGGACCGAACGGCCATCGGCCGTCGTCACCTCGAGGAGGACATTCTCCGTAGAAGCGTCCACCCGGTGAATGGTGCCGACCGTCTCGTGCGACACGGCATCTATGACGCTATAACCCACGATCTCCGCATTCGACACCTGATCATCCGTATCGGCAGCCTCGCGCGGGAAATACACACCGCAACCCGTCAGACGGCGGGCCGCCTCTTCCGTATCAACGCCCTCGAACTTGGCAAGGACCATATCATCGCTCTTGAAACGGTATTCCTCAAAAAAGAAAGGCACGGGAAGACCATCGACGTCAAGGATCACGAAATCGGAATCCAGACGGTCGAACACATCGTCGTCCACCTGGAAAGAGATCTCACCCTTCACACCGTGAGGCTTGCCCAACCGGCCGATGCGATAGCAGCCATCGGGCTGGCCAAGCCAAGAAAGAGAATTGTCTGACATACCTAATGGATATTATTGGATGTTGTCTCCACATACGACAGCCGTCCCCAGAAGACCTGGAGGGCCACTAGCGGCTAATCGCCTATGCGCTGGATCTTCGCTCCCAGCTTGTTGAGTCGTTTCTCAATGTCCTGATAGCCGCGGTCGATCTGTGCGATGTTTTCTATACGGCTCGTACCGTCGGCACTCATCGCAGCGATGAGCAGGGCGATACCCGCACGGATGTCGGGACTCGTCATACGGCCCGCACGCAACCGCTTCTGATGATCCTGACCGATCACTACGGCACGGTGGGGATCACAGAGGATAATGTTGGCACCCATGTCGATGAGCTTATCGACGAAGAACAGACGGCTCTCGAACATCTTCTGATGGATGAGCACAGAGCCACGGGCCTGCGTCGCTACGACAAGGAGCACGGAAAGGAGGTCGGGCGTGAGGCCGGGCCACGTGGCATCGCTCAGCGTCATGATCGTCCCGTCGATGAACGAGTCCACCTCGTAGTGCTCCTGACGCGGGATGAAGAGGTCGTCACCCTTCACATCCACCTGCACGCCAAGACGGCGGAAGGCATCGGGGATGATGCCGAGATTGCGCACCGACACGTTCTTGATCGTCACGCCATTGCCTACCATGGCAGCCATGCCGATGAAAGAACCCACCTCGATCATATCGGGCAGCACCGTATGACTGGCTCCGTGAAGATGCTCCACACCCACGATGGTCAGCAGGTTGCTGGCAATACCGGAGATATTGGCACCCATGGCATTGAGCAGATGGCAGAGCTGCTGGATATAAGGCTCGCAGGCAGCGTTGTAGATCGTCGTCGTCCCCTTGGCCATCACGGCTGCCATGATGATATTGGCGGTACCGGTGACCGAGGCCTCATCGAGGAGCATATACTTGCCCGTGAGCTCCTCACCGTGGATGTGATACACCTCACGTGTGGGATCCTTCTCGAACGTGGCACCCAGATTCTTAAATCCCAGGAAATGGGTGTCGAGCCGCCGGCGTCCTATCTTGTCACCACCGGGCTTGGCCACCGTCGCCTTACCGAACCTGCCCAGCAGCGGACCGATCATCAACACCGAGCCACGCAAGGAGGCACACTTCTTCACGAACTCAACGCTGTCGAGATAGTCCAGTTTCAGTTCATCAGCCTGGAAGGTATAACTGTTGCGCGCGTTGTGCGTCACCTTCACGCCGATATCGACAAGGAGGTTGATAAGATTCTTCACATCGAGAATATCGGGTATATTATCAATGCGTACGGGATCGTCGGTAAGCAGGGCGGCACAGATCACTTCCAGTGCCTCGTTCTTGGCGCCCTGAGGGGTGATCGTACCTTGCAGCGGATGACCGCCTTCAATGATGAATGATTTCATAGCCTTGGTTTTTGCAAATTAGACCGTCACGCCCCTGCGTTGCATATCATAGACGGGAGGCGACCGGTTTCGGGCATATTATCTGCGTCTGCGCTTTCCGCCACGCTCGTTAGACAAGGGTTGTTCCACCTTGGCAAAACGGAATGTGTTGAGATCGAGCTGGATCACGCCATGGGTGTATTTCGCCAGATCGCTGACCACCTTCTCGTCGTCGGAGCTTCCGTGACTCCACTGCACGAGATCGCGCTTCATCTGATTGGCGGTAAGGGCAGCGAGCTCATCACGCTCGGGACCTTCGGACATCGACTCCAGCTTCTCGAAAAGCTCAAACACCATGCTGCCATAATGACGGATGGGAATATGCTGCCGGGGATACTCAATGGGCTCAGGGCTGACCTGCATCTTACGGGCCTCGCTGACGTCATAAGGCCAGTCGATGTCGAGCTTGAAGTCGCTCATGATAGCCAGCTGATCCCAAAGCTTCTGCTGGTAGTCGGCCTCCTGGCGTACCTGCGGGTTCATACGCTCCATGGTCCGGACGATGGCCTTGGCGCAGGCTTCCCGGTCGGCCTTCTCGGGCAGGCTGATGGCATACTCTACCATGCGCTGCACCTCACGTCCATACTCCGGCATGACGAGACGGTCGCGCTGTGTATTATAGTCTAATCCTTGAATGTCCATTGTTCTTGTTTATAAAAGTTTACGGGGCAGCTTAGCCACAAAGTCCTTCAGATAGAAGGGCACGAAGTAGGCCACGTCCTCCCATTTCTCATTGGCATTGCGCTTCTCTGCCAGCGGCATCATATTCTTGGCCAACGGCTCTATGCCACTGATAAAATGGGCGTTGGGATGAGTGATCACGTCCTTGCACTTGGCAGCTCCATTGCCGAAGAAATAGACCGGATGTGCATCGAGCCACTCCTTATAGGTGTCGGCCTCCACTACATCGGCGTGGATAGGACGGATCTCCTTCAGGCCACGATCGAGAATCTGGGCGTACACCTCCATGCGACGAGCATCGAGCATAGGACAAAGAAGGGCATCCTCCTCTTCCACCATCTCATGGAGCAATACCGGCACACAGAGCACCTCCAGCGTGGGGACGCCGATGAGCTTCAGCCCACGGCCGTAGCAGATGCCCTTGGCCATACTCACGCCGATACGCAGACCGGTATAAGAGCCGGGACCGCAGCTCACGGCCACGGCATCGAAAGGAATGGCATGATTATCTGTAAACGACAGTGCCTCATCAACAAATGTGCCGAGCTTCTCGGCATGGTTGGGCCCGGAATGGTCCTCTTTCTCAAAGATACATTGGCCGTCCTGCGAGACAGCTACAGAGCACACGTTAGTGCTCGTCTCAATGTTCAATATGCACGACATAAAATAAATTTTATACTTATTAAAGTGCAAATATACGGCTTTTCCACACAAAATGTGTACTTTTGCGGATATTTAACTCGCAAGATTATGATACTATCGATGACTGGCTACGGCAAATCGGTCGTAACCTATGGTGACAAGAAGATTAATGTGGAGATCAAGAGCCTCAATTCCAAGTCGCTCGATCTCTCCACGCGCATTGCTCCACTCTACCGTGAGAAGGAAATGGAGATACGCCAGCTCATTGCCCAAAAGCTATTCCGTGGCAAGGTGGACTTCTCTATATGGATTGAGCAGGATGCATTGACGAGCGCCACACCCATCAATGCCGCACTGGTGGAAAACTATTATCACCAGTTGAAGGACATCTCTGCCAAGGCCGGCATTCCCGAGCCGCAAGACTGGATGCCCACGCTGCTGCGCATGCCCGACGTGCTGACGAAGACGGAGACGGAGACGCTCACCGACGAGGAATGGGCCGTTGTCCGCCGGGCTATCGACCAGGCACTGGAAGCGCTGATCAGCTTCCGCCGTCAGGAGGGTGCCGCGCTGGAAAAGAAATTCCATGAGAAAGTGGACACCATCGAGGCTCTCCTCCACGAGATCGAGCCTTACGAACAGGCACGCGTGCCGAAGATCAAGGAGACGATCATCAAAGGACTGGAACAGATCCCCGAGGTGGACTATGACAAGAACCGTCTGGAGCAGGAGCTCATCTACTATATTGAGAAGCTCGACATCAGCGAAGAGAAACAGCGTCTGACCAACCATCTGAAATACTTCCGTGAGACGATGGCCGAAAAGCAGCCCAACGGCAAGAAGCTCGGATTCATCGCACAGGAGATGGGACGTGAGATCAACACCACGGGCTCGAAGAGCAACCAGGCAGAGATGCAGAACATCGTGGTGAAGATGAAAGACCAGCTCGAGCAGATCAAGGAGCAGGTGCTCAACGCCCTTTAAGCCCACACCAAACAATCATTAACGAGCCGCCGCTGTCACGACAAGTCCGAGGGCAGCGGCGGCATCTCTAACGACAGGCACAACTATGGCAGAACAGATTCAACCCGGTAAGCTCCTGATCTTCTCCGCACCAAGCGGCAGCGGCAAGAGCACGATCGTGGGATGGCTCATGAAGGAGCATCCCGAACTCAACCTGGCCTTCAGCATCAGCTGCACCTCACGTGCGCCGCGTGGAACGGAGCAGAACGGCGTGGAGTACTTCTTCCTCACGACCGATGAGTTTCGCGCCCGCATCGAGAAGGACGACTTCCTCGAGTATGAGGAGGTGTATCCCGGCCGCTTCTACGGCACACTGAAGTCGCAGGTGGAAGAGCAGGCCGCTGCAGGACAGAACGTGACATTCGACGTCGACGTGAAAGGCGGATGCAACATCAAGCAATATTATGGCGACCGCGCCATGAGCATCTTCATCCAGCCACCATCGGTGGAAGAGCTGCGCCATCGCCTCACCTCACGGGCCACCGATGCTCCCGAGGTGATCGAGCAACGTCTGGCAAAGGCAGGATACGAGATGACATTCGCCCCTAAGTTCGACCACATCGTAGTGAACGACGACCTTACCAAGGCTGAGGAGGAGACCTACCAACTCGTAAAGGCCTTCCTCGGCAAATAAAAACCTCTACCGGCAGAAAGACAATGGCACGGCGCCCCTCTCTTTCTGCCGGCTTATAATCCCACTACCAACCACCACGACAGATACACTATGCTTCGCACCGGCTTTTTCGGAGGCTCTTTTAATCCCATACATAACGGACATATCGCACTGGCCCGGCAGCTCCGGCAATTGGCAGGGCTGGATGAGGTGTGGTTTGTCGTAACGCCACTCAACCCCTTCAAGCGTGACGCCACCGATCTGCTCGACGACAACGAACGGCTGGATATGGTAAGGAAAGCCCTTGAAGGCGAAGAAGGACTCGTAGCCAGTGACTACGAATTCCATCTCCCACAGCCTAACTACTCCTGGAAGACACTGCGCAAGCTCTCTGAGGACTATCCCGACCGTCAATGGGTGCTCCTCATCGGATCAGACAACTGGCTGGCCTTCGACCGCTGGGGACACTATGAAGAGCTCCTTCAGCGCTACGAGATCGTCGTCTATCCCCGCGAAGGCTATCCCGTCGACGCCTCCACATTGCCCTCTACCGTGCATTTGGCCCAGACAGAGCTGTATCCCTTCAGCTCCACGGACATCCGCCACCGTATTGCCGAAGGCGAGCCCATAGACGGCATGCTGCCCCCAGCCATCCAGAAAGAAGCCTGCAGCCTGTACGGCGACACACTATAACCAGAATGTGTCCCGGCACTCGTCTGTCTACTTAATCCATCACGTAGAAACAGACCTCCGGAGCGATCGCTCCAACATTCTACGGAACACTATCTCCAACACAAACACCGTAAAGCATCAATACGTTACTACCCATAGGGCAAGCCCACGAAACATACGCAAAATTAAGATCGTAATATCTTACCCAACCTCAAGCCACCGATCTGCAACACGCATCATTCGCTCACATAAGATGGATAATCACTTATCTGCCTCCAGAGACGCATCTCCATCTAACAAGATCTTATATATTCTATTCTTCATTATCGGATTCAGCTTCAACGTAGCCCTTTAACAATTTTTATTTCATTATTTCTCCAACAGAACCGCCGTCTTCGAATAAAAACAGGAGAAATATCTCTCCGTACTTACGGAAAAATCACAAAAAACGTCCTTTCTACTATTACAACGATTATTTTTTCTGTAAAATTGCCCTTCATATCCCTCAACACCCTTGTTTTTACTTTTCCAATACTCCATAAATACGACCGTTCCCTCTTCTCTCACCTTCAAAATATTGTCTTATCTTCTATATATAAATAGGTGAAAACCGAGTCAGACACATTTTTTCGCACTTTTTTAAAAAAAATCCCTCAAACATTTGGTGATTTCCATAAATCTCTATACCTTTGCACTCGCAATACAGAAATGCACTGCTCCACAACAAAAGACAGTCGCACGGAAGTAAAGCAAAAAGCTTCAGTAGCTCAGTTGGTTAGAGCACCTGACTGTTAATCAGGGGGTCGTTGGTTCAAGCCCATCCTGGAGCGCACAAAGAGAGAGTTGGTTTTTTACTGACTCTCTTTTTTGTGTATATCCCCTGTGTCCGGGGTGGAGGGCCGCTTGAATCTCATAATAACTAACTCACAGATTTCCAAATAGATATGAAAATAGACAAACACAAACTTCAAGCTGCCCTGGTGCGCTCCTTCTTCGACGCTTTTTCCTCGGGCGTGATCGACTGTGGACAGGGATCTGTCCAGGAACGCCGACAGCCGCAAAACGTGAAGCGGGCGATGCTCGACTACTACGAACAGATAGCCCCCGCCTTCTTCGAAACGGTCTTCTTCCCCCTGGCGGTCATCCATTCCGGCTACGAGGAGATGGAGCGCATGGTGCGCAAGGCGCATCAGCAGCGCATGGATATGAGGTCGATGCTGCTCGCGGCCTGTGGATCGGAGGCCTGCTACGAGGCGCTGGTGGCGGAGTATAAGCGCAACTTCTCCGCGCTGCTCGAAGGCGCTTGTCCCTCCGTGGCCGCCCACCTCGCTGCCTGCGCAAAGCAGCAGGAGGGCGAGGGCATCGATACCGACCAGGCGATCGAACTGACCGTGCGCGCGATGGTGCGCGCCTACGCCAGCGGACTGAGGCTCGCGGGAGGGCAGGGCGCCAGCTTCCGCCAGGCCTCCCTCTACCGCTTGCTCCTCGACGCGATGAACGTGCTGCTCCACGACGAGAAGCTTGACTATTCCGACTGTGGCGAAAGCATCACCGCCATGCTTGTCAAGGCCTGCGGATCGGAGCAGCGCTTCGCCGTGGCGACTGCCGAGATGGACCGCGCGCAGCAGGATATCATGGGCTGACGCCGCCCGGGCTGCAAGCGTAAAAAAAACAATGCCGCCAACGAAAGACCCGAGGGTCCGTTCGTTGGCGGCATTCATTATAGTAGGGCCCTGAGGGCCAGTGGTTTTACTTCACGACGATCTTCTTGCCATTCTGGACATAGACACCCGGCTGGAGGCTGCTGCGGTCGCCCGCCACGCGCTGGCCACTGAGGCTATAGATGGGCGCGTCGGCCTGGTTCGCGGTCGTCTCCGTGCTCTGGATGCCCGAACCGTTGACGATGTAGATCTTCACGTTGTCGATGGCGATGTGCTGAGCCTTCTTCGCATTGTAGAACCAAGCGAAGTAAAGCGGAGAGTTCTCGGCGAAGCAGCTGGTGACGTCAAATGAGAGGTGCTGCGGTTTGCAGGTCTCGCCCGCGGCCAGATCCTCCACGTGGTAGCCGTCGAAAGCGTCGCAGACGTCGGCCCACTCGTTCTTGTTGTAGGAATACTTCAGGCCGGCCTCCGACTTCTGACCCGTAGCCTTATCGACGGTGCAGTAATCGATGTCAAAGTCGATGAAGACCTTCTCGTCGGCCTGCAGCTTGCTGTAGAGGCAGGGAGTCTCCAGGGCGGCGAACATATTGACGAGCGGAGAGATGGAAGAGCAGATAGAGGCGAAGTTGCCCTCGAAGCCACCACCGGAGACGGGGAGCTCAAACCAGTTGTCGAAGCGCCAGAGATAGTCTGTCTTCATCGACTCGTTGATGCGCTCCACGGCCCAGTCGGCGGGCAGCAGGCCGCTGTTGAAGTCCTCGTTGAAGGGCAGTCCATAGACGATCTCCTCGCCATAGCTCACGGCCACGGCTATCGGGAGAGAGACAACGCCGTCGGTATAGACCGTCTTGACATTGTACTCGTAGTCGCCCTCGGGGATGTTGGTGTCGTCGTAGGACGTGGCCTTGGTCTCGGCAATCTGCTTGCCACCACGGAAGACGAGATACTTCTCCACCGTATATTCCGAAGCCTTCGGGGCCTGCCAGGTGAGGTGGGCCGTGGCGTTGTCCTCGTCGATGGAAGCCTGGAGGTCAGAGACGGTGTTGCGCGTGCCGATGGCCACCAGCGTGCCCACCAGCTCCGACTCGCCGTCGGGGTTCTCATAGACTGCCTTGACGGCATAGTACTGCACGCCGCGGTTCACGCCCGTCTGCTCGGTGGCGCGCTCGTCGGGTTCGAGCCATCCGGCAAACAGCGCGCCGTTGGCGTAGCACTCGTAGTGGCTCGGCTGGCGGTCGCCCTCGGGAGCGTCCCAAGTCATGTTGACCTTGTACTTGCCCGTCTCCTCATCGTAGGCAGAAGTCACCTGCACGTTGCGCGGAGCATTGGTGCGCGGAGCAGAGAAGTTGACCTTCACCTCCACGGGCTCCGAGACGGCGTCGCCGTTGACGGCCTGCACGCCATAGGTGTATTCGCCCGACGCCTTGTCGGTCGTGTCGGTATAGGCGGTCGTCTTGACCTGCTTGGCCAGCATCTGGCCGTCGATCAGCACGTTGTAGGACGTGGCGCCCGTCACCTTGTAGGCGGAGCGCAGGGGGCGGGCCACCTTCTTGCCCGTCATGGCGAAGGGACGGTAGGCGGGAAGCGAAGCCAGCGGCTTGCCCTCGCGCGGCTGCGACGGAGCGGCTGCACCCGTGGCCTCCGTATAGAGGCTCACGTCGTCGATGGCCCACGTGAAATAGAGACCCGTGGCCTCGTCGTCCAGGTCGCTCAGGGCCTGGAAGGCCACGATGGCGTCGCCCTCGGAGGCATCGCCGAGATAGAGCGAGACGAGCTGCCAGTCGTCCGATCCGTTGCTGTCGTAGCGAGCGTCCCAGAGCGCCTTCCAGGTCTTGCCGCCGTCGTGGCTCACCTTGACATAATAATGGTCCTTGAAGTCCTCAAACTCGCCATACTCGAGCACCTTCGGGTCGATGGCGGTATAGAAGTTGAGATACTGTGCTCCCTTGGTGGCGGGCAGGATGAGCCACTCGTCCTGGTCGGCAGGCGTGCCGTCCTCGTGCTCGCCCACCTGGTCCCAGGTGACCACCGCACTGCCCTTGCCCGTGTGTCTCCACAGGTTCAGGTCCTCCTCGTTGCCCGTCTCTTCCATCTCGGGAGTCGGGAAGCGAAACCAGGTGTAGGTCGGATCGTAGGTGTTGGTCGTCTGTACCTTCCAGCCTTCGGGGAAGGTCTTGCCCTCGAAGCCTTCGGTCAGCAGCGTGTCGGCCTGATCCTTCGCCAGTCGGTCCCAGGTCAGCGTCACGTAGCCATCCTGTTGCACGGCACGGAGATTGACGGGCTTGGCGGGGATGTCCTGCGCGCAGGCCGCCGATGAGAACAATGCCGCGACGGCAAGCGAGGCGACAGAACGAAGCCACCTTGGCGTGGCCTTGTGGGTAGAATAATTAGCGTCCATAATCAATATTTTTGATATTTGTATTATGGGCGCAAAGGTAGCGACAAAAAAGAGGGACGCCAACCTTTCTCCGATGGAACCGTCACTTTTTCACGAAAAAGCAATAGAAAATGCGCTTTTTAGCATGATTTTTCTATGGATATTCGCTCCCTCGAAATCTTTTGATAGATGGAAGGCTTCATGCCCGTGAGCCGCGTGAAGATGTTGATGAAGTTGGCCTGCGACTTGTAGCCGACGCTCTCGGAGATCGCCTTGATGGTGTAGTGGCCATAGCGATCGTTGTCGGCGAGCCGCTGCATGGCCTCCTTGATGCGGTAGTCGTTGAGGAAGGAGCGGAAGTTCTTGCCATAGCCCTCGTTGATGGCTTCCGAGACGTAGCGGGGATTGGATCCCACGAGCTGGGCGAGGCGGTCGATGGAGAAGTCGGTACTGCAAAACTCCTCCACCTTACCCATCACGCGTCCGATGTCGGCGAGCAGGGCGGCGCGTTGCTCGGTCGTGAGGATCAGCGAACGGGGAGCAGCCTCCTGAGTTTTTTCCTCCTGGTTGTCTCTTTGCACGTCCCCTTGCCCGTCTCTCTGATCGTCCCTCTGCTTGTCTCCTTGGTTGCTCTCCAGGTTGCCTCCCTTGTTGTCCTCCAGGTTGTCCCCCTTGTTGGCAGCCTGTGGCGCCTCCTTGGCCTGGATGGGGGAGGCGAGGAAGAGCTGGCTGCGGTCGTAGAGGCGGTTGTAGGCGTGGTGGAGTTGCCGCTTCTGTGCCGAGACGATGATGAAGAGCACGATGATCAAGGCCAGGGCGATGGCGAGTGCGAGGAGCCAGCGGGCCTGGGTGCGTATCTGCTGGCTGTCGAAGATCTGCTGCTGCGTGAGCAGATTGATGGTACTGGCGTTTTTGTTGGCGTCGTAGATATACTGTGTGTTCTTCATGGCGTTGAGCTCGTCGCTGTAGTGGAGCTTCTCCATCAGGTTGGCATACTCCATGCGGCAGGTCGAGGCCCGCGTGGCGTCGCCCTGCGCGTCGTAGGCTTGTGCGAGGAGATGCATCGTCTCGGCCAGAAACTCGTCGTGGTTGGTGCGGCGGGCCCACTCCTCGTTTTTCTTGAGCAGCAGGATGGCGGAGTCGAGGCGATGGGTGTCCATATAGAGCTGGGCGAGACAGGAGTTGGTGTTGTCCACAAATGAGGAGTCCATTCCCGCGCGGATGGCATACTGCCGCGCCTGGATGTAGTAGCTGGCTGCTGCCGCGGGCTGGTCCTGGCTCTTGGCCACGAGGCCGCGCCCCATCAGGATGTTGTAGCGGTAGCCACTGTTGTGCTCCACGTTGGCCTCCATCTGCTGGAGAAACACCATGCCGCTGTCGGCCTGGCCGACGAAGCACGAGGCCCCGACCAGGTTGTTGAGCACGGCGTTCTGCAGCGTCTTTTGGCCCGTCTTGCGACTGCTGCTTAGTGCCTTGCGGTAGAAGTAGAGGCCCATCTGGTAGTCGCCCTGCGTGCTGTAGAGATTGCCCATGCCGTTGTAGAAGCGGGCGGTCAGTTCGCTATAGCCCTGGTGCTCGGCGATGCGGAGGCCGTCGAGATAGCTCTTCATCGAGGCCGTATAGAGCCGCTGGTCGTAGAACTTGTCGCCGGCCTGCAGCAAGCGTGTGGCAGTGGTTTGGTCGCCGCCATTGCCCTTGGCGCCTTGGGCAAACCCCAGAGTGGTGCCCCATAGGATAAGCGTGTATATGATGTAGATGATCTTCTTGGTCATGGTCCTTCCGCATTATGGACGCAAAATTAATAATTTTTCGCTGCTTATCCGCTGATTGAGTGTTAAAAGTCATTGTTTTGCGAAAAGAATGATACTTTTTGGCCTTTTTACAAGCGAGGGACGGAATTTTCTCGCAAGAGAGGGACAAGACTTCTCGCAAAGGATAGGGCAGGACTTTTGCGCAAGGATAGGGCAGGACTTTTGCGCGGCGGGCCTCCTTCAACTCTGGGCAAAAGAAAACCGCCAGCAGAGAGACGGTCGGTCTCCTGCTGGCGGAAGGGGTACATTTGTGCTTCCTGAAGCAGTAACGCTTGCTGCTTCCCGAAGCAGCATGTGTTTTACTTTCTCATGACCTTGCGCGTGTGGACGCTGCCGTCGGCCTGGATGTCGCGGATGATGTAGAGACCGCGGCCCATCTGGTCGGCCTCGATGCGCTTGCCGTCGATGGTGTAAACCTCGGAGCGCACGGTCTGGCTCTCCTTCGTCTGGGGCAGATCCTCGATGCCGTTGATGGCGTCGTTGAACTTAGCACCCTCGACATTCTCGACGGCGCAGCCCTCCACGTTCGTGGAATAGTAGTTGACGAAGGCGACGATATTGAGGTTGTCTCTGTTCCACATGCGCCATGCCTCCTCGAAGTTGCCGGCCTGCACCTTGTCGTTCTTGGTGAAATAGACCGTGTTCAGACCCAGGGAGACCTCGTAGCTAAACTTGTTGCCGTCCCACTCGATGGGCTCGCCCCAGATAGAGTTGATGGCACGGGTCACGTGCTGGTGGGTGAACGATCCCTCGGCACCCATCTGGCCGTGGGCAGCGATGTTGTCCTCGGTCAGCATGACCGTGATGCGCGAACCATCCTTGGCGCTGCTGTTGCGCATACCCTCCACGCGGACCACGATGGTGGTGTCGTTATCGCCGTAGCGTGCGGAGAGATTGGTGATGATGATATTGGCGGGATCGCTCTGGATCTGCTGGATGAGGCTCTCGATCTCCATGGCGGAACCGGGCATGTAGGTGCAGCACTTGTTGCCAGCCGTGGACATGGCGTCGAACCAGGCGTTGCGGCCGAACATCATGGCCGGAGCGTAGGTGCCGCGGTCGTTGTAGAGGGAAGCGTAGTCGTAGAGGTCGGTCTTGATATACTCGCCATTGACCACGCTGCGCTTCGTGGTGAGCCAGTCGGTGTAGTACATCACGTGGTGGGCGGCGGCAAAGACCTCGCCCTCATACTCGGGATTCTCCAGGGCGGTGTGGAGGTAGCCAGCCACGCGCGGGCAGTTGGGGCACGACTCGGTGGTAAACTCCTCCAGCAGCACCTTGCGCTTGAAGCCCATGGCGATGTCGAGCGCGTTGTTGGTCGGGTCGATATCGGTCTCGTCACCGAGGTCGGTGATGTTGACGTTGACGGCCGACTCGCCATCGACGCTTCCCAGGGTCGGGTTGATGGTCCACTTCAGGTCGATATACTGACCTGAGGTGATGGTCTTGTCGAAGGTCGTGGCAAACTTCTGGCCAGCCACGGTGGTGGTGATGGTGAACTTGTTTACGGGGCGTGTGGCCTTGTTGAACACCGTACCGCTCATGGTCACGGATCCCGTCGTGGCGTTGAGCATGGCCTTGGCACCCGTGAGGGCCAGGTCATACTTCGGCAGGTTATTGCCCACGATGACGGCCTCCACGCTGATGGCACCCTGTCCGTGGCGGTCGCCCCAGAAGGCATCAGAGGTGCTCTTGTAGTGGAAGGAACCCGTCTGACCCGGTTTCACGACGGAGAGGGCAGGAGTGCTGCCGCGCTGCTTCAGGTCGAAGCCGATGTAGAGGCGCTCGCCCGTGATGGCGTAGGGCGCGTTGAGCTCCACGACGTTCCAGCCCTTCTTGATGCGCGTGTCCGTCTTCATGGTGATGTAGCCCTCGGCCAGGTTCTCACCCTTCAGCGTCTTTCTCACCCAGACGCGCAGCGTGTCGATGTTGGAGCGGGAGCACAGAGCCACTCTGACTTGCGCCACGCTGTTGCCCTGGTAGGCTTCCATGGTTTCGCCAGGAAGCTGGATCGCAGCCGATACCCAAGTGTTGCCTTTCTGGGTGGCCATACCTTCACTGGCCACTGCGCCCTTGCAATAGCCCAACGCCAGCGTGTCCGACTGAGCCAGTAGCGGAGCTACCGTCAGAAGGGCGAGGAGAGTTAGTAAAATCTTCTTCATAAGAATCGTTTTTTATTGTTAATAGAATATGTTGTTGTCGTGACTGGAAAACCATTGATGACGGCGCAAATTTAGGAGATAATTTTGATATGACAAAATAATAGTTCGTAATTTTTGCTTTCTTTTCCTCAAATAGCACTTAGTTTTGACGGATTTTGTTACCCATCTCAAAGTTTGATTCTCCTAAAAGTTACCATTTGACACCCGAGGTTGTTCTAAATTTCGGTAGTAGGCTCTATCTTGCCCGTATTTAACTTAGTTTCCAAGCATACTCGGTGGAAATTTGGCTATTTTTGCACTGAATCCAACTCAAAACGGTCTAACCGACCTCTTGAAAGGCGAGAAATCAACTAACAGTTTTATAAATATCAGCTTATGAAAAAACGAACCCTTCTCTTGGCAGTTCCGCTATGGATGCTGCTGTTCGTGCCCATACTTCCGATGTGGGCACAGGATTCCAAGGCGCAGCGCGTCTTGCGACCTGGCGTTGGCGACCCGGCCGGTACGCCCGCCAAGCGCGGCCCCATCGTGGGAGCCAAGCCGTGGCACCGCGAAGGAGGCAAACTGCGCAAGACACCGCGCTCGCTTGTGATGCCCAACCCCAACCAGCGCGTACGCCTCGCCAGTGCAGACGGCGTGGAGTTCTGGGGCAACGTCATCTATGCCAAGTCGTGGGACACCCTGCCCAGCGACGCCACTCCCTTCTATGTGGGACAGTTCCGCGGCACCAACCCCATCACGATCCAGAACCTCTGCAGCGGCGCTGCCCTCGACGCCAACGGTGGTGGTGTGTTCAAGGATGGCATGTTCCGCTTCGTGAGCTATTTCAGCTTCCTCGGCGAGATTATGGGTCAGTACTATGAGTACGACATGGACACCTGGGAGATGACGCGTACCGAGGATGTCAGCAATCGCCCGGACCTCTATTGCTTCGACACCGATGTCGATCCTATTACTAATAAGGTGTATGGTATCGCTTACAACAGCGATTTCTCGGGCTATGCGCTCAACGTCATCGACTATGCGAGCCTGACGACGCAGACCATCGGCAACCTGGATGTCTATTTCCTCGGCTTTGCCATCAACTCCAAGGGTAGCATGTACGGTATCAGCAGCACGGGTAAGCTCTGCAAGATCAGCCGTACCACGGGTGCCGTGACCGAGATCGGTCCTACGGGTCTCTATCCGCTCTACCTGCAGAGTGCCGCCTTCGACCGCAATACGGACAAGCTCTATTGGGCTGCTTCGTTTGAGAACTCGCCCTCGGGTCTCTACGAGGTGGACACCCTGACGGCAAAGGCTACGAAGGTGGCCGACTTCCCCGACGGCGAGGAGGTCGTCTGTCTCACCGTGGCGGAGGCCCTGACCGACGTGAATGCGCCGGCCAAGATCAACGACCTCTCTGTCTCCTTCTCCAAGGGCAGCACCAGTGGTGTGGCTACGTTCACCGCTCCGACCACGACGTTTGGTGGCGAAGCGCTGACGGGCACGCTGACCGCTTCCGTGCGTATCGAGAATGGAGAGCCCGTGACCAAGTCGTGCCAGCCGGGCGAGAAGGTGAGCATCGACATCACGGCCCCCAAGGGCGACAACGTCATCTTTGCTGCCACCACCAATGCCGCAGGACGTAGCCCGCTGGCCAAGACCACCGCATGGGTGGGACCGGACAACCCCAAGGCTGTCTCCTCTCTGAAACTGAAGATCGACCCTGAGACGATGAAGTCCACGCTGACTTGGCGTGCGCCGACGCAGGGTACACACGGCGGCTATGTCAATGGTCCGCAGGTCACTTACGACATCGTCCGCTACCCGGGTCGCGTGACGGTGGCTAAGAACTACACCAAGGTGAAGTTTGAGGAAACCCTCGAGAAGGGCAAGCTCACTTCCTTCTTCTATGTCGTGACCCCGGTCTATGAGGGTCTCTACGGCACACAGGCCACCTCCAACAAGATTCTCATCGGCGACGCCTGCGAGGTGCCCTATGAGGAGTACTTCAATACGGAGGAGGACTTCAACCTCTTCACCATCGTCGATGCCAACAACGATGGTAGCACGTGGGAGTATAACGCCACCAATGGCGTAGCCTACTGTACGTTCAGCTCAATGCAGGCCAGCGACGACTGGCTCATCACGCCGGAGATCCACCTCACCCCGGGCCGCAAGTACAACTTCTCCTTCAGTGCCCGCCGCGGTATGACCAGCTATCTCCAGCAGATTGGTGCTTCCTTCGGTGAGGGCCTCGATCCCTCTACCTATACTGAGATCGTCCCGAGAACGAACCTTCCCGAGAACGAGTGGGTCAACCTCAAGACGACCGTGACGGTCAAGGCTGACGGTGTCTATCACTTCGGTCTCCACGACCAGAGTCCTGTGGACGGCTACCGCACCTACGTGGACAGCATCCTCGTCACCGAGGGCCCGCTGCTCAGCTCTCCTGATACCGTGACCGACCTGACCATCGTTCCGGGCGACTACGGAGTGGGCGAGGCTACCCTCACCTTCCGTGCCCCGACCAAGGCCATCAACGGACAGACGCTGTCTTCTATCTCCAAGATCGAGGTTCGCCGCCGTGCGGAGACTGAGGACCTCATCCACACGTTCACCAACGTCACGCCGGGTCAGCAGCTGACCTTCACCGACAATGGCGCCCTGGATGGATTCAATACCTATATTATCACCGCCTATTCGGGCGACGAGGCCGGCGAGCCTGCCGAGCACCGCGCCTATATCGGATTCGACATTCCTGGCATGCCGAAGGATGTCCGCGCCACGTCTGGCCTCGATGCCATCACGGTCGACTGGAAGGCTCCGAGCACCCTGGGTGTCAACGGTGGCTATGTGGAGCCCGATGAGCTCACGTACAATATCTATACGCTCGACCTGGAGGCCCTCGACTTCGTGATCCTCAAGGAGGGTGTGAAGGGCCTCTCTTATCAGCCGCAGGTTCCTATGTACGGCGTGCAGGATCTCCACTACTTCGCCGTGAGCGGTGTCTCCGACGTAGGCGAGGGCGAGTATGAGGCGTCCAACCTGGTTATCTCGGGTGCTCCCTACACGCTGCCGTTCAGAGAGTCCTTCCGCAAGGGCAACCTCGACAACAGCCTCTGGTGGGTGGATACCGACGACTGCTTCTGGCCGAAGAGCTACAACTCTGCCGACGATATCATCGGTTCTGCCGACTGGACGCCGAAGGAAAAGGGAACAGTGGCTTCCTTCAACTCGGGCAAGATCTCTCTCAAGGGTGCTGCCAATCCTGTGCTGCGCTTCTGGCACAATGGCGTACCGGGCCTGGACTACCACCTGCGCCTGGAGGTCATGACGCCGGACAACAAGACCGTCGAACTCAAGGATATCGACTATAGCAAGCTCACGGGCGACCGTCAGTGGATCGAGGAGGTTGTGGACCTTGGCGACTATGCCGCCTACGACTTCATCGTACTGAAGTTCCTCGGTGAGTGCAACGACAAGGAGCTCCAGCGCCTCAGCTTCGACGCCGTGGAGATCTACGACGTGCTTGGCCACAACCTCTGTGCCGTCAGCACGAAGCCTACGCTCACGGGTACGGTCGGCAACGTAATGGAGGCCGGCGTCACCGTCCGCAACATCGGCGAGAACGTGGAGGACAACTTCACGATCGACCTCTACCTCAACGGTCGCAAGGTGGCCAGCCAGAAGGGTGGTCCGCTGGATCCGTTCCGCTCAGAGACCTACTACCTCAACTTCACTCCGAAGGTGGAGGATGCAGGCCAGTGTGAGGTCTATGCTACCGTACAGCCCGCCAGCGAGGATGATGATCCCAGCGACAACACAACGGCGAAAGTCAACATCAACGTCAAGGAGCCGGAGCTGCCCACCGTCACCGACCTGTCGGCTAAGCGCGAGGGCAACAACATCAACCTGGCCTGGACGAAGCCGACGAATACTTCCCGCACCGTCGTGGAGGACTTCGAGAGCTACCTGGCTTGGAGCAATGGCGAGAAGATCGGCGACTGGAAGACAGTCGATGGGGACAAGCTGCCGACGATCGGTATCAGTGGCTTCCTCTTCCCGCATTGCGGAGATCCGATGGCCTACATCATCTTCGATCCCGTCGAGATGGGTCTCAGCTCTCTCCCGCGCTTCGTAGCTCACTCGGGCACGCAGTATATCTCTTCTTGGGGTACCTACAATGAGTCTGCCGACGATGGTGGCAAGAGCGACGACTGGCTGATCTCTCCGGAGCTCGACGGTCGTGCACAGAAGATCGACTTCTGGGCCAAGGCTGCTTCCCTGACCTACGCACCGGAGGCCTTCGAGATCCTCTACTCCACCACCGGCGACAACGTCGAGGACTTCAAGCTCATCAGCACCCACGAGGCTGAGGGTGACGCTTGGTACAACTACGAGGCCAACCTGCCCGAGGGCACGAAGTACTTCGCTATCCGTTGCGTCAGCGAGAACAAGTTGGCTCTCTTCGTCGACGACATCACCTATCACGAGGGTCAGTTGACCATCCTCAACTACAATGTCTATCGCAACGGCGAGAAGATCGGCACGGCCAACGCCACTTCTTTCAGCGACGCAGGCAACGATGGCGACATCTACACCATCACCATCGTCTATGACGAGGGCGAGTCAACCTTCAGCAACGAGGCCGGCATCACGCTCGGCGTAGAGGAGCTGACCCAGGGCCGACTCAATGTGATGACAGGTCGCGGCACCGTGACCGTCAGCAACGCCAATGGCAGCGACGTCACCATTCTCACTACCGACGGACGTCAGGTGGCCAAGGCCGACAACGTCGATAAGAAGACCTTCCATGTGCAGCGCGGCACCTATCTCGTGCGCGTCGCCGAGCATGTCTTCCACGTGGTAGTCAAGTAATCGGATTCATAGCAAGAGGACAAGCAGACCAACCAACGCTCCCAGAGCGGGTCTGCTTGTCCCTTTAACCAATCATTAAAACAATAATAACTATGTACAGAATCAGACATCTGCTGCTCCTGCTCACCGTGCTCTTTGCCGGATACAACGTACAGGCGCAGACACAAAGTCCGTACAAGTACGACTTCAACTCGCCGATCGACACCTCCGACCCGGAGTTTGCGCCCTTGGGCTGGGGCCATATCGTCGATGCGATGGTGGTTCGCTCCAATACCTACTACGTCCAGTACGCCTATCAGGCTACGGGCGGCGTGGACGATTCGGGCTGCCTGCACATCGGTTCTCAGACGGTGACGGACAGCCTCACCCAGACCCAGACGCTCAACGATATCTTGGTGCTTCCTCCTGTCGGAGGTTCGGTCACCGTCGATGTGAAGGCGTTGAACTATGGTAGCGATATCAAGTTCTATTATGTCAACTTCGAGGACGGTAAGTTCACGACCGATGGCGTCATCGACATGCCGGCTCCCGAGCTCTCCGAGGACAACTTCTGCACCATCACCGTGCCGGAGATGGCCGAGGGTACTTACATCGGTATTCGTGGCAACAGCGTCCTGATCGACAATGTGACGGCCACGACGGCTGAGGTGACTCCGCTGCCTCGCATGAAGGTGCTCAAGGTGAGCGATGCCAATCCCGAGTATGTGGATGCGGCAAGCGATGGCAACTTCACGCTCAACTACTCCGTCCAGCTCCGCAACAACGGACAGCGCGACCTCAAGGTGGGCGATGAGAACTACTCGCTCTCCCTGGTCAACACCACGCTCAACAACCGTGTGGTGGGCACGACGGTCATGACGGAGGATCTCGCCCTCGGCGCTGAGACCACCGCCACGCTGACTGTCACCCTGCCTTACGCTTCTTATCCCAAGAACTATGCTTACGCCGTCCGCGACAACCTCACGGGCGATCTCACGCCTTGTGGCGAGCGCCAGGCCTATCCCTACGAGCCCGTGGCAACGATGCACGACCGTAGTGGCAAGCCCGTAGGCGACGCCATCGACCTGGGCATTGTCCAGGGCGAGGTCACCTACTCCTATCTCCTGCGCAACGACGGTGCTACGCCGCTCGATATCACCAATGTCTCGATGACGGGTGGATTCTCCACCGCCTTCAAGGCCCAGCAGGTCGCTCCCCACGCCGCGCTGACCTTCCCCATCACCTTCGGACAGGTGGGTACGGAGAACCAGGGCACGCTGACGCTGGAGACCAACAGTGGCACCGTGGAGATCGCGCTCTCGGCTACCTCTGTGGCAGCAAACGAGATGTATGCCAACTTCGAGAATGGCAAGATGCCGGCCGGCTATATCGTCGGCGATAGCTGGTTCATCAGCGATTTCCCCCTGCAGGCCAACCTCCCCAACAACATCTATTGCGCCCAGGCGCAGTATGACGTAGAGCCTACGCGTCTGATCACGCCGATGCTGAAGGTGAAGAGTGGCGACGTGCTCCATTTCGATGCTGCCCGCCGTGACGACGCTACCTTCCTCCGCGTTTACTATTCTACCGACAGAAAGAACTGGACGCTTGCCCACACCATCGAGGGTACGGGTACCGACAACAACACGTTCAGTCCCTTCAACCTCATCTCCGACTCTCGCTACAGTGGCGAGTTCCGTTCCTACACGGTCGAGAACCTGCCCGCAGGCAATCTCTACCTCGCCTTTGAGTCGGCTGGTGCGCGCCTCGACAACATCTACGGCATGGGTTATGCGAAGATTTCCCACGACGTGATGTTCCAGCTTCTCAACCTCCCCACCGTGGCTACCGTCAATAGCGAGAGCCAGGCCAGCGTGAGAATCGTCAACAACCACCCGGCCGATATGGCCAAGGGTGCCTACGCCGTCAGCCTCTACCGCGACGGCAAGAAGGTGGCTACGGCTGCCGAGGCTGAGTTCCTCGCTGGCGAGAGCCGCCTGTTCGACCTGACGTTCACGCCGCACGAGGGTGGCACGGCCAACTACTATGCTGCCTTCGAGGTGGGTGGTCAGATTCTGTTCACCTCCGACACCGTGGCAGTGCAGGTACTTGCCGAGACGAGCAACAGCCTCGTCCAGGTCGGCAACCCCACCTTCCCCGTCACCAACAACAGCACCCCCGTTGCTCCTTATTATAAACACAGCGAGAGCGACGCCATCTACAAGGCCGCTCAGTTGGGCCTGGAGCCTGGCACCCGCATCAAGGGTATCATCATCCGTGGATGGAACGAAAGCAAGGAACTTCCCACCAACCTGAAGGTGTGGATGTGCAACACCGACGATGCCGTGTTTACCTCGCCCTTCGCTGTCCACAATACCGACACGATGCAGCAGGTCTTCGACGACGTCTGCACCTTCCCGATCGCTGGCAACAAGACCGAGACCGCGGAGATGATGAACATCACGTTCAAGAACTCCTTCGTCTATGACGGCCGCAACCTCAGTATCTTCATGCACGCCGACGTGCCGTCAGGCTATTCCAACGTGCGCTTCGAGACCGACAAGTCTTCCCTTCAGGGACAGTCTGTTCATCGCAAGTCTGATTCCGACCTCGCCGACAAGGACTTCACTCTCTCCGAGGATGGTGCTCCTGTCATCACCTTCGTCACGGAGAGCACGGCTTCCACGCCGCTCACGGGTGTGGTGACTGCTGAGGCCGACGGTACGCCTATCGCCCATGCCAACGTCACGCTCACTGCCGACAACGTGCAGTACGCCGCTACCACGGCCGAGGATGGCAGCTATCAGCTCAACGTCTTCAAGACCGACCGCGCCTACACCTTCCGTGCCGAGGCCATCGGCTACGAGCCCTACAAGCAGGAGGTCAGCAGCTTCGCCGAGGCTGTCAACGCTTCCCTGAAGGAGGGCCACGGAGTCTATATCGACAACGTCACGATGCCGGAGACCTTCACGGTCAACAACCGCTCCAACATCTTGGTCGATGTGATGAACATCGAGCCTACCGACCTGGAGGCTGGTGCCTGGACGGCCAGCCTGGTGGACGGCGAGGGCTATGAGAAAGTTTCCTATGCCACGCCCGCTCTGAAGGCAGGCGAGAAGGCGACGCTCAACTTCCGCTACACGCCGCACGCCGAGGGCGAGATGGTCCTCCGTGCCAAGATCGTTGCCCATGGCACGACCGCCCAGTCCGCACTCTTCCAGTATGTCGTTGCTCCGGAGTCAACGGGTGGCAGCGTGCAGGTGCTCGATTCGACCAACCTTGCCGACTATGCCGTGCCTGTCCGTCTCTACGACAAGAACTCTGAGAGCCAGACCATCTACACGGCCGACCAGCTCGGCATCCCCGCTGGTTCTACGATCCAGCGCATCGCCTTCCGCGGCTACCAGAGTGGCTTCACCACCAAGGAGTATGAGGCCAACCTGCGCGTCTATATCGAGAACACCGACGACGACTACGAGCTCGGTTTCGTCGCTGCCGACACGACCGCTATGACCCGCGTCTATAACGGCACGCTCAAGGTCAAGAAGGATGGTACGAAGAAGAATCCTGCCGAGGTGATCGTCATTGAGATCCCCGAGGGCTTCCGCTATACGGGCAAGAACCTGCGTCTCGCCTTCCATGTTGAGGCCAGCGAGTACACGAAGATGGCCTTCGTCACCGACAAGAAGGTGAGAAACTCCTTCTACCGTGGCGATGACAACCTCGACAAGTTGGCCAATGCCTCTTGGGACCAGAACGAGTCGCCGGTGATGTATCTTGAGGTACAGAGCACGAACGAGCTCTCAGGCCATGTCACCAATGGCAAGGGTGTGGCCCTCGCCAATGTCTTCGTCCAGCTCCAGAGTGGCGACGTCGTCTATAACAGCATGACCAATGAGGAGGGCTACTACCAGATGAAGGTTGCTCAGCCGCTGCTGAAGTACAACGCCATCTTCAAGCTCGACACCTACAAGACCGATACCGTCGCCGTTGACTTCCTCAAAGGCGATGTCGTCCTCGACCACCAGATGGCTCGTCCGTTCCGTCTCACGGGTTGCGTGAAGGGCTTCAATGGTGCCACCACCGACGTTCTCGACGATGTGACCGTGAAGCTCGTCCAGGGCGACATGGTGCTCATGACCGAGACCAACGACAATGGCAACTACGCACTCGACGTCCGCGACGCCGAGGGTGAGTACCAGCTCATCTTCGTCAAGGAGAAGTATCAGAGCGACACGACCGCCGTCACCTTCGACCAGCAGTCGATCGTCCGCGAGGCTACGCTCCTCCGTCTGAACACGCTCTCTGGCACGATCTACGCCAAGCGTGGCGAGGCCGATCCCGAGCCGCTGATGGGTGCCACCATCAATGTGCTGGGTCTTGCTGGCGCCACGGGCAACTTCATGCTCGAAAGCGATGCCGATGGCCACTTCTCTGTCGATATTCCTGCTGGCAACGGCCTCTATGGCATCTATGTCACGATGGTGGGTCTCAACGCCGCCAACAAGACGGTGACGATGAGCGCCGACGATTTGCAGGCTCCCGACATCATCCTGCTCGATGCTGCCGCAGCCGGAGTTGATGGTGTCGAGATCAACGACGCTGCCCGCCAGGGCGATGTCTATACGCTCAATGGCGAGCTGGTGGGTCGCAACCTCGATCTCAACACGCTGCCGAAGGGCCTCTACATCGTCAATGGCCGCAAGGTGGTTGTCAAGTAATCGACTTCATTTGTAGTCTGGGCGACTACTATGCGCGCCCATGACTTCCTTCTATTTCCCTTCCCCTTTCGAGGCATCAGTCCTCGGAAGGGGATTTTTTAGTATGCGCCACTTGAAATAATTCTCCACTTTCCTCGTTTATATTACGACGTAGTATGTCGATTGCCTATGTTATGACGTAGTAGGTCGATCGCCGAAGGTCCGCCCTTTTGCCGTGGTGGCAGGGTAGGGGACCGTTTGGCACGAAACGAACAAGAAAGAATGGAAAAAGAAATCAAAGGTTTTGTCCGCGACTTGGTGTCGCTGGAGAAGAAGCCCGTCCGCGGCCTGCTGGTCGTCGAGTGGGTGGTGATGGCCTACCTTGCCCTCACGCTTTTGCTGATATTGTTCTTATACACGAAGTTGCCCGAAGCCAATCTGCTGGTGATGGGCCGCATCCGCGTGCTTGCCATGACGGCCGCCCTCTGGCTGGTCTATCGTCTGTGGCCCAGCCGTCTGACGCGCCTCTTCCGCATTGCGGGCCAGATGAGCCTGCTCGGCGTATGGTATCCCGACATCTATGAGATCAACCGCGTGCTCCCCAACCTCGACCACGTCTTCGCCACGCTGGAGCAGACGCTGTTCGGTTGCCAGCCCGCCTTGCTCTTCCACGAGTGGCTACCCTCACCCTGGTTCAGCGAGGCCTTCGATATGGGCTATTTCAGCTATTACCCCATGATAGCCCTCACCGTGTTCTACTACTTCTTCTGCCGTCCCCGGGAGTTTGAGCGCGCGTCGTCGGTGGTGATGATCTCCTTCTTCCTTTTCTACCTGATCTTCATCTTCGTGCCCGTTGTGGGCCCCACGTTCTACTATCATGCCATTGGCATGGAGAACGTTGTGGCGGGCGTCTTCCCCAATCTCCACGACTATTTCAATACCCACACGGCCTGTCTCCCGTCGCCGGGCGCCCCCTCCGGCCTGTTCTATCAGCTTGTCGAGGACGCAAAGGAGGCCGGCGAGCGTCCCGTTGCGGCCTTCCCCAGTTCCCATGTGGGTATCAGCACGGTGTGTATGCTGCTCTTTTGGCACGCCCGCAACTACAAAATGCTCCTCGTCCTTGCGCCGTTCTATGTCCTTCTGTGCTGTGCAACGGTCTATATCCAAGCCCATTACCTCATCGACGCCCTTGTCGGACTGCCCACTGGTGCACTCTTCTTCGCCGTGCTGATGTACGGTTCGCGCCGGATGGTGAAGGGCAAATAGCAAAGAGCGGAATGTCCCAAGTGGGGAACCCTTTGGGAGACCCTTTTCGGAAAAGATTTTTTTCATGGCTTACGGTGGATTTTTCCATGGTCGGCCATGATTTTTTTCATGGAATCTAAAAAGCTAACGAAGGCCTTCCCTGAAAGTCCCCACAGCCTCCCAAAGGGGGTTGGATACGATTTTTCTTAAATCGTTTGCTGCTTTCAGTGATATTTCGTACTTTTGCAAAAGTATAAAATGTAAGGAAATGATGAAAGTAAGTTTCTCCCCACCATATATAGACGAAAGCGTTATCAACGAAGTGACCGACTCGCTGAAGTCGGGTTGGATAACAACTGGTCCTAAAGTGAAGGCTCTTGAACAGAAAATCGTCGCGCTTTCTGGCGCGCAGCACGTCCTGTGCGTAAACTCTTGGACGACAGGAGCTATCTTGATGTTGCGCTGGCTGGGAGTAAAGCCGGGCGACGAGGTGATAATTCCCGCCTATACCTATTGTGCCACGGCCTTGGCAGTGATGTGGGCGGGCGCAAAACCCGTAATGGTCGATGTGGGAGAGGACTTGAATATCAACGTCGAGGCTATCCGCAAGGCCATCACTCCGCGCACGAAGGCCATTATCCCCGTCGATATTGCGGGATGGCCGTGCGACTACGAGGCCATCATGAAGATGGTGCAAGACCCCGAGGTCAAGGCCCTGTTCACACCAACATCGGAGGTGATGGAGCGGTTGGGGCGCATCATCGTCATCAACGACTCGGCCCACTCCATCGGCTCTTGCTATAACGGGATGCCGTCGGGCACACAGACCGACGTGGCCATCTTCTCCTTGCATGCGGTGAAGAACATAACGACGGCCGAGGGTGGAGCCATCTGCCTGAATATGCCCACGCCTTTCGACAATGAGAAGCTGTATGCGGAGCTTAGGCTTATGTCGCTCAACTGCCAGACCAAAGACGCTTTCACCAAAAGCAAAACGGGTGGCTGGCGATATGATATTGTCGGCATGGGCATGAAGGCCAATATGGCGGACGTGAACGCAGCTATCGGCTTGGCTCAAATCAGGCAATACCCGAAACTCCTGGCGGAGCGGCGCCGCGTGTTCGGCATTTACAACGGCCTTTTGGAAAAGCAGCCGTGGGCCATCACGCCACCAGTGAGCGCGGAGGGACGGGAAACATCCTATCATGTGTATGCGCTGAGAATCAAGGGCGTAACGGAAGAGCAGCGAGACGAGATGATAGCGGAGATAAGCAAACAGGAGGTGGCGGTCAACGTCCACTTCACCCCGCTGCCAATGCTGACCCTTTTCCGCGAGAATGGTTATAAGATTGGTGACTATCCGCAGGCATACCAGAACTTTGCACACGAGATTTCGCTGCCATGCTACCCGCAATTAAGCGACGAGGAGGCCACATTTGTGGCAAAGACGGTCATAGACGCATATAATAAGGTAATACACGGAGCATGATATCGGTCGTAATAAACACCTACAACGCCGAGGAACACTTGGCGGAATGTCTCGAAGCCGTCAAGGACTTCGACGAAATAGTGGTCTGCGACATGGAATCGACCGACCATACCGTAGAGATTGCCAAACGATACGGCTGCAAAGTCGTGACGTTCCCCAAAGGAAACATTCGCATTTGTGAACCCGCACGGCAGTTTGCCATCGGGTCTGCCTCCCATCCATGGGTGCTTGTGGTGGACGCCGATGAAATCATCACGCCCGAATTGCGCCAATATCTCTACGAGAGAGTGAAGGTGGACGACGGAGTCAAGGGCCTTTTCATCTCCCGCCACAACAAGGTGATGGGCAAATACAATAAAGGTTGGGCGAGCGACTTTCAGCTGCGCTTCCTCATGCGTGACGAAACGGTCTGGCCTCCCTATATCCACTCCGTCCCGCAGGTTAATGGACGCGTGGAAAGAGTGCCGAAAAAGTATAAGAAGATGCACCTGGTGGACGAGACAACCGTACAGTGGGTGGGGAAAATGAACCAATATACCGATGGCGAAGCGGTGAGAAAGGCCAACCGCGGCTTCGGAATCTGTGCCTTGTTCACCCGTCCGCTGTGGCGATTTGTCGTCAGTTTCTTCTTGAAAGGTGGATTTAAGAATGGTAAGCGAGGACTGTTGAAGGCCGTTCAGTGGTCGATTTATCAGCAGATATTGGTGTCTAAGATAATCGAAAAACAACTAAGAGAAAAATCATGAGCACGATATTCCATATTGTTTCTAACAAAGAGTGGGGCGGAGGAGAGCAGTATGTCTTTGACCTGGCTCAGCGGCAGAAGGCGGACTATATAACAGTGAACGTGTTCTGCAAGCCTATTGCCGACATTGTCGCCAAATACAAGACCATAGCCGATCAGGTCTTTCCCGCGCGTTTGAATGGAGTCACCGACTTTCAGAGTGCCTTTGCGATGGCGAAAGTTGTAAGACACGCGGGCAAATGCGTCATTCATGCGCATAATTTCAAGGACGCTTTCACGGCGTGCTATGCCCGTTTGCTGTCCGGAAACAAACAGGTGAGGGTGGTTATGTGCCGCCATCTCACCCGAAAAGGTAAGAACTCACTCGTCTATCGTTGGCTGTACGGCCAGCTTGATGCCATCTGCTTTGACTCAAACCTTTCGTTAAACACCTTCTTGAGTACGCGCCCGTCCATAGATGAGCGCAAACTGAGCGTCGTGCGCACCAGTATTGTCGTCCCGGAGGTGGTGAAGCCCGCCGCTTTGAGGGAGGAATTGAACATCGGAACGGACGAGGCGATGGCAATGTATCATGGGCGTCTTGACCCAGAGAAGGGCATAGACGCCTTGATGGACGCCGTGGAAAAACTGAAAAAGGACCAAAACGTCCGCCCGTTCAAGTTGGTATTGATAGGCAGGGGCAGTCAGGAATATACCCGGCATTTGCAGGATTTGATAAGCAAAAAGCAATTACAGGACGTCGTCAGGTTAGCGGGATTCCGCCATCCCGTATTGCCCTATGTGGCCACATCGGACTTTGGCATCTTGGCTTCCACAGTCCAAGAGGGCTGCCCGCTCTCTCCGCAGGAGTATATGTCGCAAGGCCGCCCCGTCGTGGCGACAGACAATGGTGGCCAGCGGGAGTATATTGTGAGCGGAATCAATGGCGTATTAGTCCCTCCCTGCGACAGTAAAAAACTTGCGGAGGCCATGGCGCAGATGATAAACGACCCGGAAAAACGCGGCGAGATGGGGCGGAAAGCCAAGGAAGACTTCTTCGACCACATGGATTACGAGTACTTCTACACGCAAATCAAGCAGCTGTATGGAGCATATCTGGAGTAATGTCCTGCTGATGGTTGCGCTATGGCTTGGCAATTACGCCATCTACCTCGGCTGCAATCGCGGTATCGCGCCCAATGCCCGGCTTCAACAGTGGCTGAGATACCTGCCCGCGTCTGTCGTGGCGGTGCTTCCGCTGGCCATTACGGACACGGACGTGCTGCAACCCGCAGTAGTCAAGTTGTTGGTAGTAACCGAATTGTGGGCGTTGGCATACCCGCTGACTTACCATCTGACCTATCGCAAGAACTCACCCGACTACGATCACCAGATAGACCCGGCCTTTGCGCTCTATCAGCTTGGTGTTTTGAGCGGTCTTTCAGTCCTGTTACCGTCGGCATTGATGCCGCCGTTGCTCTTGCTGTCCATTGCCGCGCCATTGTTCTTGTTTGGCTATTACCTCGTCTATCATCATGTAATCGACATGAATGGCATGTTGCTGATGCGGCAAACCAATTACAATGAGATACTTGAGTTTTTCCGTTCGTTCCCCTTATGGAAAGTTCTTGTCGGCACAATCGTACTGTTGGGTGTCATTCTGCTGTTTGTCTTTGGAGGCCAGCCATTTGCCGTCGGCAGTGTGGCGACGTGGAACGGCGGGGTCATAGTCGTCATGTTGGCGGCCGTACTCCACTATCTTTTCAAGCCCCGGCACAGCCTTTTCTCGCGCACGGGGCTGGTGAGGCTCTACCTCGAAGTAAGCGAGTACATGCGCGGCAACAGCCTTTACACCCAAAACCAGCAGCAGCGGATGGAACACCTGAAAGCCACGGCCGTCCATCCATTGCCCGCTCCGCATACTATCCTGTTGGTGATAGGCGAGTCGGCGTCCCGTGAATTCATGAGTGCCTTTAGTCCAATGGACGAAGACACGACCCCCTGGATGCGGCAGTTAGGCGGGGACGGCCTCCATTGCATATTGTTTCCCAACGCCTACAGCTGTGATATTCAGACTGTTCCTACGCTGGAAAAAGCCCTCACCGCCTTCAATCAATACGATGGCGGACAGTTTTACACCTCCGTTTCTATCGTCGATATTGCCAAAAGTTTAGGCTACAAGGTGCACTGGTACAGCAATCAGGGACACTTGGGAGCTGCCGACACGCCCGTCAGCTTGGTAGCCGAGACCTCGGATGTGGCCAAATGGACGAATCAGCAGCTTGGCAAGAAATACTACGATGAGGCTTTGATAGATTTCTTGGACGAGGTGAGCCCTGCTTGCAACAATCTTGTGGTCCTGCATCTGAAAGGCAGCCATTTCAATTATGAGAACCGATTCCCAGAGGCGTACCGCAAATGGGGAGCGGTGGGCAACCATGATCAGATAACGAACTACAAGAACACCTTGTATTATACCGATAGCGTGCTCAAACAGGTTTACGAAACGATGCGCGAACGGCTGAATCTACAGGCCATGGTCTATTGCAGTGACCACGGAGACATACCCGACCGCCACCGTCAGCCCAACTTCGGCGGATTCCGCGACACCCATATTCCTTTGATGGTGTGGATGAGCGATGAGTATGTGGCGCTCCGTCCCGAGCGCGCCAAGGCTCTTTCGGAGAACAAGGACAAGTATTGGACGAACGATTTGCTCTATGAGCTGGTGTGCGGAGTGCTGGATGTGGAAAGCACAGAGTACAAGGAGGAAAACTCTTTGGCCTCTTCCGCCTATCAATATGACCGCGGCGACCTCACGCTGATGAACGGCACGGTGCGCGTCGCAGACGATACGGGAGGAGAGAAAGTCCCGGATTCCACTAATTGATTGTACAATCTATGCAGAAGATACTTTATTATACGGTCTATGGGCTGCTGTACGCCTTTTCGCTGCTTCCGCTTCGGTTGCTCTATCTCTTTGGCGACGGCATCTATTTCCTGATATTCCACGTCGTACACTATCGCCGCCGCGTCGTGTGGAAGAACCTGACGGAGTCTTTCCCAGAGAAAAAAGAGCAGGAGCTCCGTCGGATAGAAAAAGGGTTTTACCACTGGTTTTGCGACTATCTGGTGGAAAGCATCAAGCTGTTCTCCATCAGCGAGGAGGAAATCAAGCGCAGAATGGTATTCAAGGAAACGGAACTCGTGGACGAGTGTGTCAGCAGCGGCCAGTCGTGCGCCATCTATTTGGGCCACTACTGCAACTGGGAATGGGTCACTTCGCTGCCCTTTTGGATTTCTCCCAAGGCGCAATGCGGACAGATTTATCACCCGTTGGAAAACGCGTGCATGGACAAGATGTTCCTTGCCATCCGCCAACGCTTCAACGCGGTGTGCATTCCGATGGCCGATTCCATCCGTAGGGTGATGGGGTATCGCCAGAAAGGCATCCCGACGGTCATCGGATACATCTCCGACCAGAAGCCGTTCTGGTTCAATATCCACCATTGGTGCGACTTCCTCCACCATGACACGCCCGTATTGTCGGGCACAGAGCGCATCGCACGTAAGCTGGACCAAGCCGTTTTCTATTTGGAAGTAAGCCGTACGCGCCGCGGCTACTACGAGGCCGAGTTCAAACTCATCACCCGTGAGCCTAAGCAGTATGCGGAGAATGAGATAACGGACAAGTATTTCCAAATGTTGGAGCACTCGATTTGTGAGCATCCAGAATGCTGGTTGTGGACGCATGACCGCTGGAAGCGTACTCGCGAGGAGTTCAACGACCGTTTCTATGTGAAAAACGGCAAGGTCTTCGAGTACGACGTGCCCCTGAGCAAGCGGAAGTGACAAAGGCCTCGCAGACGCCGTCCCCCTCCGACTTGCCCAGGCCTCTGCGCCCCTTCAGCGCGCCATGGCCAAATGGTTGAAAAACAGGTTCTTCCGAAAAATGGAATGATTCGACGTGGACACACAGAAAACAACTTGAACAACTTTTACAACAAGTAACAACGCTTCGCGGGGACATTGCCTCTTCGAGGCCCATGCTGACCAAGGGTTGCTGCAAGGGAAACAACTATGAACAACGCTTCGCCTTGGACACATTTCCTGCTGATTTCTCCTGGCGTAATGTCCTGGCGAAGCCTTGTATTTTGTTGTTTACCTTGCAGCAGGATTGCAATACGCGCGAAGCGTGTAGGTTGTTACTTGTTGTAAAAGTTGTATTTGTTGTTTTCCCTAACTCAGCAGGACGTATTGGCAACAGCACAAACCCTATCAGTCGATTTTCTGGATGAACCGAAGAACATGCCTTCTGGCGCGTTTCTTGAGCCCGAATTCCCCTTATTAAGATTATTTTGCGTTTTGTATTCAAAAAAGTTGCAAAAGATTTGGTGGTTTCAAAAAAACGTTGTTAATTTGCACCGTGATTAGGAATCACGGGCGATTGTACGCAATCTGCCAGCAATGCACTACTCGCGGGAGCGTAAGGTAATTGATGAAAGGTAACAGCAGAAATCCACTACAGGGATGGGCGGTTGTTCTCGGTCATTCATTTCCCCACGCCTCCGCGTTTTTTTGTGCAGCCGTATTTCCTTAATAAAATAGAATACGTTTAAACCAAATAACGACGATATGGAAGTAAAGAATGCATTCGCGGGGACTTTGGAGTCAGGTGACATCCTGGTTCAGATTACCCCCTCGGAGGAAGAGAGCCTTCAGATCGACCTCGACTCGACGGTAGAGTACCAGTTCGGCGGCCAGATTCGCAAGGTCATCAAAGAGACATTGGAGAATTTGGGCGTGAAGAAGGCCCATGTGAAGGCTACCGACAAGGGTGCCCTCGACTGCACCATTCGTGCGCGCGTCACCGCTGCCGCAGTCAGAGCCACGGGCAAGGATGTCTGGGAGGATTAGTCCTCGGCCACGGATCCTTGGAATCTATACTAACGGAAGTCTAAACAGAACAAAGTAACCGACAGAAGAAGTATGCAGAGATTAAGAAGAACTATGATGTTCGTGCCGGGCAACAACCCCGGTATGATGCAGGACGCCTTCATCTACGGTCCCGACTCGATTATGCTCGACTTGGAGGACTCTGTGACGATGGCTGAGAAAGATACCGCACGTTTGCTCGTTTACAACGCGCTGAAGACCATCGACTACGGCACGACCGAGATGGTGGTGCGTGTCAACCCGCTCTCCACGCCGTATGGCAAGAAGGACATCGAGGCCGTCGTCAAGGCTGGCGTTGATGTGGTTCGTATGCCGAAGACGGAGACCGCCGATGAGGTGCGTGAGATGGAGGCTGAGATTGAGCGCGTGGAGAAGGAGATTGGCTGCCTTGGCCGCACGAAGATCATGGCTGCCATCGAGAGCGCGCTGGGTGTGGTCAATGCCTATGCCATTGCCACTGCCTCCAAGCGCATGATGGGTATCGCTCTTGGCGCCGAGGACTATTGCGCCAACCTCAAGACGCAGCGCACGCCGGAGGGCATCGAGCTGCTGCTCGCCCGTCAGACCATCGTCGTGGCTGCCCGTGCTGCTGGCATCGACGCCCTCGACACGGTCTATTCCAACCTCAACGACATGGAGACCTTCCGCAAGGAGGTGGAGCAGATCCACAAGATGGGCTTCGACGGCAAGTCTATCATCAACCCGCGCCAGATTGATATCGTCAACGAGGTGTTCACCCCGTCTCAGAAGGCCATCGACAAGGCCATGGCCGTCGTCGGCGCCATCAAGGAGGCCGAGAAGCGCGGTTCGGGTGTGATTGCATTGAACGGTAAGATGGTCGACCGCCCCGTCGTCCTTCGCGCACAGAGAACGATTGATTTGGCCGTTGCGGCAGGAGTTATAAAGAAGGAGGATTTGGCATGAGCAATTTAGAGGAAAGACAGGCTTTGATCGGCGAGATGGCCGAGCACCTGAAGAAGAATATTTATCACAGCGAGGAGCGCAAGATCACCACGCCCCGCAAGGAGTATCAGGCTGAGAGCCAGAAGGTGGTTTCTCTGGAGGAGGCTATCCGCCGTTCCGGCCTGAAGGACGGCATGACGGTTTCCTTCCACCACCACTTCCGTGGTGGCGACAAGGTGCTCAACATGGTGATGGACAAGATCGCCGAGATGGGCATCAAGGACCTCCACGTGGCTGCATCCAGCCTGAACGATGTCCACAAACCCCTCATCGAGCACATCAAGAATGGCGTCGTGACCCGCATCTCCACCTCGGGTATGCGTGGCGAGCTGGCCAAGGCCATCAGCCATGGCATCCTCAAGGAGCCGGTGGTGTTCCGTTCCCATGGTGGCCGTGGCTCTGCCATCGCCAATGGCGACATCCATATCGACGTGGCCTTCCTCGGCGCTTCTTCCTGCGACCCGATGGGCAACTCCTGCGGTTTCTCCCGTTCCGAGAATGCCAAGAGCATCTGCGGCTCCCTGGGCTATGCCCTTCCCGACGCCCGCTATGCCGACAACGTGGTGATCCTCACCGACGACCTCGTGAGCTATCCCAACACGCCGACCTCCATCTCTGAGCACGATGTGGACTGGGTGGTCGTCGTCGATTCCGTTGGCGATTCTTCCAAGATCGCCTCGGGTGCCATCCGCGACACCAAGAACCCGCGCGACATCCTGCTCGCCAAGGAGGCCTGCAAGGTGATCGTCAACAGTGGCTACTTCAAGGAGGGCTTCTCCATCCAGACCGGTTCTGGTGGTGCCTCGCTGGCCGTCGTGAAGTATCTGCGCCAGACGATGATCGACCAGAACGTCAAGGCTTCCTTCGCCCTCGGTGGCATCACCGCCCACATGGTGAAGCTCCACGAGGAGGGACTCATCGACCACCTCATCGACGTGCAGTCGTTCGACAAGGTTGCTGCCGAGTCCATCAAGGTCGATCCGAAGCACAAGGAGGTCTCCGCCAACGAGTATGCCTCTGCCGACGAGCCCGGTGCCGCCACGAAGTTCCTCGACATCGTGATCCTCTCCGCCCTGGAGGTGGACGTCAACTTCAACGTCAACGTGCTCGTGGGTAGCGACGGTATCATCCGTGGCGCCATCGGTGGCCACCCCGACACCGCTGCCGACTCTGCCCTGAGCATCGTCGTTTGCCCGTTGCTTCGCGGCCGCATCCCGTGTGTCGTCAATGAGGTGACCAACCTCATCACGCCGGGATCCACCGTCGATGTCGTCGTGACGGAGTATGGCGTGGCTGTCAACCCGCGCCGTCCGGATCTCGCCGAGCGCATGCAGGCTGCCGGCCTCAAGCTCGTCACCTTGGAGAGCCTCCGCGACCGTGCCCTCCGCGCCATCGGCACACCCGCCCCGCTGCCCTTCGGCGACAAGGTGGTCGGTGTGGTGATGAACCGCAACGGCGAGGTGATGGATGTCATCAAGAACATCAAGGACTAATCCTTCGTACAAATAGGAGAAGATGGCGATTGGCCGCTCCTTGTGGGCTGGCCAATCCCTCTCCTCTTTTAAAACAATAAATACGTTGATGGAAATCACGCTCGAACAGCTTTTGAAGAGCCGCGACCAGCGATGGGAAACCGAGAGACGCCTTTTGAAGGAGTTTCCTGGTCAGACCCTTGTCGTGCTGACCGTCGTCATGCCGGGTCGCGTCAAGCGCAATGCCCACACGGCTGTCATAGCCCATGCTGCCGAGGCTGCCGTCCACGCCTTTCTGGGTCCGAGCGTCGTGCTCCGCTACACCAACGATGCTCCGACGGGCTACGAGGCCTATTGGATCGTGCGTGCCGAGGCGCGCAGCGTGAAGCGCCAGATGTGCGGCATCGAGGATTTCCATCCCCTGGGTCGGCTTTTTGACCTCGATGTCATCCAGTCCGACGCCACCCCTCTCTCGCGCACCGACGTTGGTTTCGCGCCGCGCCGCTGCCTGCTCTGTGATCAGGAAGCCCGCTGGTGTATGCGCAATCATACGCATACGCAGGAAGATATCCTGCAGCGCATCGACGAGATGGTGAGAGAGTTTAACGCTGAAAACTGACGCTTATGTATGCCGACTACGAGATAAGAGAAGTGCCCATCGGTTATGGACCAGCTCGCCGTAAGGTAGAGGAGTTTCTCGGAAAGCGCACCTTGCGACTCGACAAGGTCGATTACTACGAGGCCATCTACCCCTGTGGTGGCGACGAGATGCTGGCCGTCGGAGGCCTCTTGGGCGACGCCATCCGTTGCATCGCCGTCAAGGAGGGCATGGAGGACGAGCACCTGGCCAACCGCCTGGTGTCCCATCTGATGGTCATCGTGCAGCGTCGGGGCTACCCCACGGTGAAAGTCTTCACCAAACCCAGCAACAAAGCCGTTTTCGAGAGCCTGGCCTTCGAGACCCTGGCCGAGACCGACAGCGTGGTCTTCATGGAGAACGGACAGATGCCGTTGCGGGACTATCTGCTGAGCCTGGAGCGGCTGGCACGCCCCGGCAAGTCGGGCGTGATCGTGATGAACTGCAACCCCTTCACCCGCGGCCATCGCTACCTCATCGAGGAGGCTTCCAAGCAAGTGGACAACCTATACGTTATTCCCCTCAAGGAGAATAATCGCAACTTCAACTACGAGGAGCGGCGCGAGATGATCCGTCTCGGCACCGCCGACCTTGCCAATGTGACCGTCTGCGAAGGCAGCGCCTATGCCATCTCCCAGGCCACATTCCCCACCTATTTCCTCAAGCAGCTCGACAAGGCTTCGGAGAATCAGATCGAACTGGATCTCCAGATCTTTGCCCGCTACCTGGCCCCCGCCCTGGGCGCCACGGTGCGCTTCGTTGGCACCGAGCCCTTCGACCCGCTGACGCGCCGCTACAACGAGATGATGACCGAACTGCTGCCGAAGAGCGGCATCGAGGTCGTCCAGATCGAGCGCAAGGAGCTGGAGGAGAAGCCCATCAGCGCATCGCGCACAAGGGCTTATATCGAGAACAACAAGCTCCATGCCGCCATGCAGCTCGTGCCCCCCACGACCCAGCCCTACATCATGGCCAAGTTTGCCGTCGATGCGCTCCAGCAGGAGCTCGACACCACGCCGAAGCCCGGACTGGTCGACAAGGACAACTCCGGGGCCCATACCGACATGGACTATATCCTCATGGAGCGCAGTATCAAGTCGCTGCGCCCGTATTTCGTCCGGCTGGCCCAGCTCGGCCTGTCCGCGGACAAGCTCACCACGGCCGACGTGCAGCGCATCGGCATCGAGGCCGAGGCCGCCATGCTGCGCACCACCCACGGGGTCAACACCCACCGCGGCGCCCTGTTTGCCCTTGGCATCACCGTCGCTGCCGCCATGTGGCTCTACGCCCACGAGGGGCAGGAGGTGCGCAAGGAGCGTCTGCAGCAGATGATTCAGGAGATAGCGGCGGGCTTCCCTCCCTCCGCCGACACCCATGGTGCCGAGGTCGTCGCCAAGGCCCGCGTCAAGGGCGCGCGAGAGAACGCCGTCGAGGGCTATCCCGACCTCTTCGAGACCTGGGGTCCGTACTACCGCAAGCTGCGCGAGGACCCGCACCGCGCCCACCGCACGCTGCTCAAGATCATGTCGATGCTGCAGGACACCAACATCTATTACCGCACGGATGCCGAGACGGCCGAGATCGTACGCCAGTCGAGCGGCCAGTTGCTCCAGCGGTTCTCCGTCAATTCGCTTCGCGAGGCCGACGCCGAGTTCATCCGCCACAACATCTCGCCGGGTGGCTGTGCCGACATGCTCTCGCTGACGATTCTCATCAACGCCATCCTCCGATAGGGGCGGGCGCCATTCATTTCAAAAACAGAAAATAATAATTCTATTAAATAACAAAAAGTCATTATCTATTATGGTTGAACTGATCAAACATGGAGTGTATCTGCTCGACGGCCAGAAGGTGGTTGAGGATACAACGGGTATGCCCTCGGCCGACGAGGCTCGTGAGAACACCATCACCTACGGCATTCTGCGTGCCCATGACGTCAATGGTGGCAAGGGCAAGGAGATGCACATCCGCTTTGATGCGATGATGTCGCACGACATTACGTACGTAGGTATCATTCAGACGGCTCGCGCCAGCGGCCTGACGAAGTTCCCCCTGCCGTACGCCATGACCAACTGCCACAACTCTTTGTGCGCCGTCGGTGGTACCATCAATGAGGACGACCACGTCTTTGGTCTTTCTGCAGCAAAGAAATACGGCGGTATCTACGTACCCGCCAACCAGGCTGTCATTCACCAGTTTGCCCGCGAGGAGATGGTGAAGTGCGGCAATATGATTCTCGGTTCCGATTCCCACACCCGCTACGGCTCTTTGGGCAACATGGGTGTCGGCGAGGGTGGTGGTGAGCTCGTCAAGCAGCTCCTCCGCAACACCTGGGACATCAACGCCCCCGAGGTGGTCCTCGTTTGGCTTGAGGGCACGCCGCGCCACGGTATCGGTCCCCACGACGTCGCCATCTCACTTGTCAAGGCCGTCTTCGAGAGTGGCTTTGTCAAGAACAAGGTGCTGGAGTTTGCCGGCCCCGGTGTCGCCAACCTCTCTGTCGATTTCCGCAACGGCATCGACGTGATGACTACTGAGACCACCTGTCTGAGCTCTATCTGGGTGACGGACGAGAAGGTTCGCGAGCACTATGAGCTCCACCGTCGTCCTGAGGACTACAAGGAGCTGCGCCCGGGCAAGGTGGCCTACTACGACAGCATGGTGCGTATCGACCTCTCCAAGCAGGAGTCTATGATCGCCCTGCCTTACCATCCCTCCAACGCTGTCTCTATCCACGAGCTGCAGGCCGATCCCGAGACCGTGCTGCGCCGTGTGGAGGAAGACACGAAGCGCCGCTTCGGCGACAAGGTACAGCCCGACCTGGTGAGCAAGATCCGCGACGGCAAGGTCTATGCCGACCAGGGCATCATCGCCGGTTGCTCCGGTGGTACTTATGAGAACCTCTGCGAGGCTGCCGCCATCCTGCGCGGCCAGTCTGCCGGCAACGACTACTTCTCTTGCTCGGCCTATCCGCAGTCTTCTCCCGTCTATATCGCTGCCAACCGCGCCGGCGTGACGAGCGACCTCATTGAGGCCGGTGTCGTCATCAAGCCCGCCTTCTGCGGTCCGTGCTTCGGTGCCGGCGACGTGCCTTCCAACAACGGTCTGAGCATCCGCCACACCACGCGCAACTTCCCCAACCGCGAGGGTTCCAAGCCGGGCCAGGGCCAGATCTCCATGGTCGCCCTGATGGATGCCCGCAGCATCGCTGCCTCCGCAGCCAATGGTGGTGTCATCACCGCCGCCACCGACATCGACTATGAGGCCGACTACAAGCCCTACAGCTTCGACGACAAGATCTACGAGCATCGCGTCTATAGAGGCTATGGCAAGGCCGACGCCGAGCAGCCGCTCCGCTACGGTCCCAACATCAAGGACTGGCCCGAGATGTACCCGATGCAGGAGAACATGCTGGTCGAGCTGGCTGCCGTCATCCACGACCCCGTCACGACGACCGACGAGCTGATCCCCTCCGGCGAGACTTCCAGCTACCGTTCCAACCCGCTGCGCCTCTCCGAGTTTGCCCTCTCCCGCCGCGTGCCCGAGTATGTCGGCCGTAGCAAGGAGATCCAGCAGCTGGACCGCGACCGTCGCGCCGGCAAGGCCTCTGACCACATCCTCGCCGCTCTCAAGCAGGTCGGCGCCTCTGTGGACAACACTTCCTTCGGCTCTTGCGTCTTCGCCAACAAGCCCGGCGACGGTTCTGCCCGCGAGCAGGCTGCCTCTTGCCAGAAGGTGCTCGGTGGCGACGCCAACATCTGCTACGAGTATGCCACGAAGCGCTATCGCAGCAACTGCATCAACTGGGGTATCGTGCCCTTCACCATCAGCAAGGACACCGAGTTCCAGTATGAGGTGGGCGATATGGTCTTCGTGCCCGGCATCCGCCAGGCCATCCTCGACGGCAAGGAGGAGATCGACGCTCAGGTCATCACCAAGAACGGCGTGAAGCCCATCCACCTGCTCTTCCAGAACCTCACCGAGGACGAGCGCACCATCCTGGCCGATGGTTGCCTGATCAACTATTACAAGGAGCACAACAAGTAAACAGCAAAAAATATGTTTGTCTGGCCACGGGCGGGACGGGCCCCTGACGGCCCTCCCGCCACGTGCCAGCACGAAGATATCATCAAAGAATCAATCAATTACTAATAAAAAAGTAAATTCCTACAAAGCAATGGAAAAAATTCAGATGACCACCCCTATCGTTGAGATGGACGGTGATGAGATGACCCGAATTCTGTGGAAGATGGTCAAGGACGAGCTGATCCTTCCGTTCGTTGACCTCAAGAGCGAGTACTACGACCTCGGTCTTCCCTACCGCGACCAGACCAACGACCAGGTGACGATCGACGCTGCCAACGCCAACAAGAAGTATGGCGTGGCCGTGAAGTGCGCCACCATCACTCCGAACCACCAGCGTATGGACGAGTACAAGCTCCACCAGATGTGGAAGAGCCCCAACGGCACGATTCGTTCCATCCTCGACGGTACGGTGTTCCGCGCTCCGATCCAGCTGCCGAGCATCAAGCCGCAGGTTCGCTCTTGGGAGAAGCCCATCACCATCGCCCGTCACGCCTATGGCGACGTCTATAAAGGCGTAGAGGTGCGCTGCGAAGAGGCTGGCGTTGCCAAGCTCGTCTTCGAGGGCAAGAGCGGCAAGAAGGAAGAGGTTGTGATCCACGAGTTCGACGGCCCGGGCATCATCCAGGGCATGCACAATGTCGATAAGTCTATCCGTTCCTTCGCTCACGCTTGCTTCACCTACGCACTCGACGTCCACCAGGACCTCTGGTTCGCTACCAAGGACACCATCTCCAAGAAGTACGATGCTCAGTTCCGCATCATCTTCAACGAGGTCTATGAGGAGTGCTACAAGGAGAAGTTCGAGCAGGCTGGCCTGGAGTATTTCTACACCCTCATCGACGACGCTGTTGCCCGCGTAGTACGCAGCAAGGGCGGCTTCATCTGGGCTTGCAAGAACTACGATGGCGACGTCATGAGCGACATGGTCTCTACCGCCTTCGGTTCTCTCGCCATGATGACCTCTGTCCTCGTCAGCCCCGATGGCAACTACGAGTACGAGGCTGCCCACGGCACCGTCACCCGCCACTACTACAAGTACCTCGACGGCGAGGAGACTTCCACCAACCCGATCGCTACGATCTTCGCTTGGAGCGGCGCGCTTCGCAAGCGTGGTGAGAAGGACGGCATCCAGGCTCTCGTCAACTTCGGCGACCAGCTGGAGGGCGCTTGCTTCGACACGATGAACAGCGGTATCGTCACCAAGGACCTCGTCAACCTCATGGAGGGCGTCGAGGCCAAGGCTGTCAACTCGCTCGTCTTCATCCAGACCATCCGCAAGCACCTTGAGGAGCGTCTGAGCAAGTAAAAAGACGATCTATTGGGATTATAATAAAAATCCGACCTGTCACCAAGGGGTGGCGAGGTCGGATTTTTATTTTTTTCTATGCGCTGACTTCTATCGCTTCACGAGGTGGCCGATCACCTGCTGGCGGTTGTGGCCCGCGCGATAGCCGACGTGTATCCAGCAGGCCTTGCCCCCGGAGGCGGTCTCCCAGATGAGCTGGTCAAACGGGAGGTTGTCCATCATCCAGGC
>ERZ827043.345-NODE-345-length-60577-cov-12.055187_pt1 | contig 60577 bp, 63 predicted proteins | sample MGYA00519923_ERZ827043 | MGnify/ENA primary metagenome ERZ827043 (study PRJEB31778, sample SAMEA3449251) | human gut metagenome | biome: human gut; feature: human-associated habitat; material: faeces | place: United Kingdom | collected 2010/2012 ... | reverse complement strand
ACCCTCGACCTCCAGCGTGACAGGCTGGCGTTCTAACCAACTGAACTACTTGGCCGTGTGGATGGTGGGAACAACTGGACTCGAACCAGTGACCCCCTGCTTGTAAGGCAGGTGCTCTAACCAGCTGAGCTATGCTCCCGCGTGACAGCTACGTTATAATACTAAAAAAAAGCCGAGTTGTCAATATCCTATTTCAAATTTCTTCAAGTTTTTTCCGGAGTTTTTATCTCTCTCAGCTCGTCAGGAGTGAAGTCATAGACCTTATCGCAGAACTGGCAGCTGACGGAAACGTCCTTCCCCTCGGCGGCGATCTCCTCTATCTCCTCAGCGCTTACGCAGCGCAGCGCGTCAAGCACACGCTCGCGGCTGCAATAGCAGCGGTACTCGATTGGGTGCTCGCCCACGGTGTGGTAGTCAAAGCCCTTGAGCACCTGACGGAAAAGCTCCTCCTCGCCGTCCTCGCTGAGTATGGTGGTCAGCTGATCCATCATAAAAATGTTGTCCTCGAGCCGGGAGATGATCTCTTCATCCGCACCGGGCATGAGCTGGACGATGAAGCCGCCCGCCACCTTGACCGTGCAGTCAGTATCCACGAGCACGCCGAGCGCGCACGCGGACGGCACCTGCTCGCTCTCGAGCAGATACGCCGTCAAATCCTCGGCGATCTCGCCGCTGACAAGCTCGACCGAGCCGATATACGGCTCTCTCAGGCCGATGTCGCGGCTGACGGTGAACATACCGTCTCGCCCGACGGCGGCGCCGACATTGAGCTTGCCGTCGCTGCGCAGCGGAAGCTCCGTCGCGGGATTGCCCACATAGCCGCGCACATTGCCCTCGCAGTCGGACACGGCGACGATGCCGCCCAGCGGGCCGTTGCCGTTAATGCGTATCGTGAGCGCAGCGTTCTCTTCCTTCATGTCCTGTCCCATGAGCGAGGCCGCGCACAATGTACGCCCGAGTGCGGCGCATGCCGTCGGCGCGCAGCCGTGTATCTGCCTTGCACGCTCCACAGTGTCATGGGCGTTTATTACCGCCATCTTTATTGCGCCGTCACCGGCGGTCGCTCTGATGATCCTATCCATAAAAAACTCCGTTTACTTCCTTTTTGCCGTGATAAATATTCTTCCCGCATCACCCTGCGGGCAGTCATGCCTTACAGCGACATCGCCGAAGCCCGCCGCCTCAAGCAGTGCGCGCAGCTTCTCCGGTGTGTGCGCGTATTCGATATGCTCCTCGCTCTCCCGCGACCACAGACCGCGCTTTTCAAGCGAGAAGATATCCATGCCGTAGACGATGGCGGAAAGCTCCTCGTCAAAGTCAGCGCGCCAGAGGCAGAGCACGTCCTCCTTCTCATCGACGAAGATATCCCCGTCGAGAGCGCGCAGAAACTCCGGCGCGCGGATATCGAAGATCAGCAGCCCCTCCGGGCGGATGAACAGGTGCAGCCGGTGAAACAGCTCCGGCAGCTCCTCCGCTGGGATGTAGTTCATCCCGTCGAGTGAGCAGACCGCCGCGTCTACCGTGCCGTAAAGATCCAGCTCCCCGGCCTCCTGACAGATAAACAGCGGAGGCGTAACGCCGGGCATCGCCTTGGACTGCGCCTCCATCAGCATATCCGGTGACTGATCCACCGCGATCATCTCATAGCCGCGCCGCGCAAGCTCCCATGTGAGCGTACCCGTGCCGCAGCAGAGGTCGAGCAGCATCGAGAACTCCCCGCCGTCAGCGCGGAACTCTTCCTCGTAAAAATCGGCAAAGCTCCCGTAGGGAACATCCCCCGTCAGCTTATCGTACCACGGGGCAAGGCCGTTGTAGCAGCTCACTTTTCGCTCTCCTTCAGGCGCTCAAAGGCAAGCTCATAGCCGCCCGCACCGTACTGGAGGGAGCGGTTGACGCGGCTGATGGTCGCGCTCGAAGCGCCGGTCTCGGCGAGGATATCGTTATAGATCATGCCGTTATTCAGGCAGTCCGCGACCCGGAAGCGCTGCTCCATTGCTATAAGCTCAGGCGCGGTACACAGATCGTCAAAGAAGCGCATGCACTCATCAAGCGTCCTTAGGGACAGTATCGCCTTATACAGATTCTCGTTGCGTTCTTTTTTCTGCGTCTTGTTCATTATTACCTCCCCGGTCAAACCATGTAGTTTCACACTTTATCTGATTCATACTTTACATCATAAAAGGGAAAAAGTAAAGGGCGGCATGGGCTGTTTACACAAAATTTAACATATGCCTGATAATGGCTCTTGCGTAAAATTTGCGGACAAGATATAATGTAAGCAGTAAAAGCAGCCGCCGGCCGCGTAGGTCGAGGCGGCGGATCGGAGGCGCTGTATGCTGTTTTATCCCGGCGGGTTTAGTATGACGGCCGTGTGGCTGGTCGCAATGATCGTTCTGCTGATAATCGAAGGCATCGTACCGGGGCTTGTGTCGATATGGTTCGCGATCGGCGCGTTTGCCGCCATGATCTCTGCGATCCTCGGCGCGCCGCTCTGGCTCCAGGTGCTCTGGTTCTTCGCGGTGTCGATCCTGACGCTGTGCCTGACAAGGCCGTTTGCAAAGAAATATGTCAATTCCCGCGCCATGCCGACCAATGCGGATATGCTCATCGGCAAGGAGTGCGTCGTCACCGAGGCGATCGACAATGTCCTCGGCACCGGCGCTGTGACCGTCGGCGGCAAGGTGTGGACTGCCCGCACCGAGGAGCCTGACGGCAAAGCCGAAACCGGCAAGGTTATGACCGTTGTAAAAATAGAGGGCGTCAAGCTCATAGTAAAGTAGAAATTTTTAATTAATATTATTTAGGAGGAGAAACCATGCCCGAGATCATTTCAGTTGCGATTCTGCTGCTCGTCGTTATCTTTATCCTTGTCCGCTGCATCCGTATCGTGCAGCAGGCAAAGGCCTACGTCATCGAGTTCCTCGGTGCGTATAAGACAACGTGGAACGTCGGCCTGCACTTCAAGATCCCCTTTGTCGAGAAAGTCGCTAAGGTCGTCACGCTCAAGGAGCAGGTCGCGGACTTCCCGCCCCAGCCCGTTATCACCAAGGATAACGTAACCATGCAGATAGACACCGTCGTCTACTTCCAGATCACCGACCCCAAGCTCTACACCTACGGTATTGAGCAGCCCATGGTCGCCATCGAGAACCTCTCCGCCACTACGCTGAGAAACATCATCGGCGATCTCGAGCTTGACCAGTGCCTCACCAGCCGCGATATCATCAACACCAAGATGCGCACCATCCTTGACGAAGCCACCGATCCCTGGGGCATCAAGGTCAATCGCGTCGAGCTCAAGAACATCCTGCCTCCCAAGGAGATCCAGAACGCGATGGAGAAGCAGATGAAGGCCGAGCGCGAACGCCGTGAAGCCATCCTGCGTGCCGAGGGCGAAAAGCGCGCCGCGATCCTCGAAGCCGAGGGCGAAAAGGAATCCGCTATTCTCCGCGCCGACGCGAAGAAGCAGCAGCAGATCCTTGAGGCCGAGGGCGAAGCCGAGGCTATCCTCAAGGTCCAGAAGGCCACTGCCGAGGGCATCAGGCTCATCAACGAAGCCGCTCCTTCCGAAGCCGTCATCAAGATCAAGGCGATGGAAGCCTTCAGCGCAGCGGCAAACGGCAAAGCCACAAAGATCATTATCCCCAGCGAAATACAGGGCGTGGCAGGTCTTGCCAGCGGTCTTGTCGAAGCCGTCAAGGGCGATGTAAAGAGCGAGGAATAAACCTGATTTAATTTTACATTTTACCCGGACCGGCGTATGAATTTCATATCGCCGGTCCATTTTTTATATGAAAGGAAGAGGACAATGGTGGACTACGACAGAGTGCAGGATTTTCTTGAGGCACACGACATGGAGCCGGAGCGCGTTGACCCAAAGCGCGAAGCCGCGCTGATGCTTGAGGATATGCGCCGCGGCCTTGCCGGGGAGAAGAGCGATATGCCCATGATCCCCACATATCTCAGTAACGATGCCCAGCTTCCGCTTGGCCGCAGCGTCGCGGTCATTGACGCCGGCGGGACTAACTTCCGCTCCGCGCTCGTGCGCTTTGAGGAGGACGGCTGCCATGTGTCCGAACTCAGCAAATGCAGAATGCCCGGAGTCGGCGAGCCCTGCACATGGGAGGAGTTCATCTCCTTTGTCGCCGACAGGATAGAGCCGCTGATGGGCAGGGCAGAGAGCATCGGCTTCTGCTTTTCCTACTCCGCAGACATCACCCCGGATATGGACGGCCGTGTCATCCGCATCGATAAGGAGGTCGTGGTCACCGGCTCCGAGGGCAAGCTCATCGGCGCGTCTCTCAGGGCGGAGCTTGAGCGCCGCGGAATCACCGGCAAGCGCGTCGTCATTCTTAATGACACTGTCGCCGTTCTGCTCGGCGGCGCGGCAGGGCTGGATAAGCGCGCGTACAGCGGCTTCATCGGTCAGGTCAGCGGCACAGGCACGAACACCTGCGTCTCCCTGCCGGAGCGCCTTATCGGCAAGCTCGGGAGCAGTGAAGAGCGCGGCATGATAATCAACATGGAGGCCGGGCTTTATACCGGCATCCCGCGCGGCAGCTTCGACCTCATGCTCGACTCCGCAAGCAACAACCCCGGCCTCAAGGCCTTTGAAAAGCTCACTGCCGGTGTCTATCTCGGCCAGCTCTGCCGTCTGATGCTCATCGCAGCGGCGGATGAGGGTCTCATCTCCCGCGCAGCGGGCGATGGAGCGCGGCAGCTTGAGGATATCGACTCCTCCGTTATCGACGCATGGTCGTGCATGGAGCGCGGAGAGCTTTTAGGCGGCGCGGAGACTGACCTCGCTTTCGCCTCCCGGCTCAGCCGCGCCCTGTTCAAGCGTTCGGCACGCGGCATGTGCACCGACCTCCTCGCCCTCGCGATGCTCACCGGCGCGGGGAAGAGCGCGGATAAGCCGCTGTGCGTGCTGGCGGAAGGCTCGCTCGTGCAGAAGAGCCGCATATACCGTCCGGAGCTTGAGCGTCTGCTGGAGGAATACGGCAGAGAAGCGGGAGTGCATTTTGTTCTTAAAGTCGGGCAGGAGACGACGCTCCCGGGAGCTGCCGCCGCCGCGCTTATAAATTAGTTTAATTATGCGTTAAATTTTCTTAAGCCGTCTTGCACGGCTCTTCCGCAACTGCTATAATAGCAAAGCATTATTTTGATATGTTTTTGCACGGAGATAACCTATGTTTGAGTGGATCGCCGGCACGACTGCCGGGAAATTTATATCGACCTTTTTCATATCCATGCTGCCCGTTGTGGAGTTGCGCGCAGGGCTGCCCTACGGCATTGCCCTCGGTCTTGATTATCCGCTGGCGCTGACGGCGGCGGTCATCGGGAACATGATCCCCGTGCCGTTCATTATCATCTTCATCCAGCGCGTGTTCATATGGCTGCGCAGGCACTGGCCGAAGATGGACAGCTTCATCACGAAGCTCGAGGCCAAGGCTCACCTCAAGGGTGAAAAGGTGCAGAAGTACGGCCCCATCGCGCTGCTGCTGTTCGTCGGCATCCCGCTCCCCGGCACTGGCGCTTGGACAGGCTCGCTCATCGCGGCGCTGCTTGAGCTCAAGCCCAAGTCCGCGATCCCGTGCATCTTCCTCGGCGTGCTCCTTGCAGCCGGGATAATGACCGCTCTGACTTTCGGCGTTATCCACGTCGTGAACTGAAAAAAGCACAATGCCGCACCGGAAGTTTTTTCCGGTGCGGCGTTTTGTTTTCTGGGGAAGATTGAAAAATCCTGCGCGGTTTGATAGAATATTCAATAACAACTATACGCAAGGAGAAGCGCAGTATGGCAGCAGTGGGAATGGTAGTAGCGATAGAAGTGGACGCGGTGCTTGACCGGTACGGGAAAGCGGTGCATGAGGAGAAGCTTGCAGGCGTGAACTTCATGGAGTACCGCACGGAATACGGCACTCTGTACGTGGCGCATTCAGGGCCGGGAGAGATCGCCGCAGCTGCCGCGACAGCGCTGCTTATCGGTCATTACGGTGCGGAGCTGATCATCAACTTCGGCGTGGTCGGCGGGCTGACGCCTGAGATGGCGCTGGCACGGACGGCGGTGGTAGAGGGCGTTGTCCACTACGATTTTGACGCACATAAGATCGGCTGGGGAGAAGCGGGACAGTACCCTGATTTTCCCGGCAGGCTCGTGCCGACGTCACCGGAGCTTGTGGCAAAAGCGCTCGAAATACAGCCCGAGCTGAAAGCGGTCGTCTGCGCCTCGGCAGATAAGTTCGTTGACGAACCGGATAAAAAGCGGTTTCTCAACCGCGCTTTCGGAGCGCATATATGCGACATGGAAACGGCGGGCATCGTCATCACCGCGGCGCGCGCCGGTGTCCCCTGCCTTGTTATCAAAACCGTCTCCGACGGTGTGGAAGGCGGCGCGGCAGAATTTGAAAAGGAGCTTGGCCGCGCGTCCGCGATCTGCATCGACATCGCAGATAAGATCGTGAATGAAACACTGAAATGAATTTGTGATAAGTCAAAAAGGGGACGCAGCGAAAAGGAAAATCGCTGCGTCCCCTTTTTATATCAAATGATGCTTTCGCGCCGGTAGTCGGTGAGGTCGCTGCCGAGCTTCCCTTACAGCTCCTCTACTGTCAGGCACTTATTCTGCACTGCGTCAAGCTCCGCCTTTGTCACGCCGACAAACTCGACAAATTCCAGCGCGCCGAACAGCGTTGTAATGGGCTGCGCCTTGACATCCGGCACGGTGATGAAACCGGTTATGCCCGACTCATGTCCTGCATCTACGCCCGCGGTCTGCCCGGAGCTGAGGTGCTCGTACGGCAGGAACAGCTCATTCGTCTCAAACGTGACCGCGGCGATCTGCTGGAAGATACCGCAGATATTCTCCAGCTCCAGCTCTTCATCTGCAAAGTCCCGCTTCTTCAGCCTTAGCGTGAACTCCATGCCGTAGCCGCTGACGCCCTCGTCGCTCTCTATATCCGGTTCAGCCAGCGCACTCAGGCCGAACGACACAAAGTGCCAGCAGTCCCCGCCGTCGTATACGCTTATGCCGTCCAGCGGATCTCTGCCGCCGAACTCGAACTTTATAAGCGGCGCATAGTGCTTCGGCTCCGTCTGGCCGGGATAGATGCGCTCGAACTCCTTCTCTATGGCGAGCCATCCGTCGCCGTACACCGCGTCTGACGGTTCGCTGCCCTCATACTTTTCCTTTGCCTCGGCTATTCTTTTCGCCGTAGCACTGTACCACTTGAGGTTCATCTCCGTGGCTTTCTCCGTCGGGTGTACGAACTCGACATACGGCAGCATTTTCCCCCGGCGAATACGGATACGGTCGCCCAAGGTCAGATCGGTAAGCGGGATCGTCGGCGTGTCCGCGCCGTATTCGCGCGCCCATGAATAGAAATGCAGCAGCGCCTCATCGTGCTTCGGGTATTTGTCGCTCCCGGTAAGGCAATGCGGCTTCTTTGCGCCGATATCGAAGTCAAGGAAGAACTCCCCCGGGATATCGTCGGCATATTCAATGTACGCTCCGCGCAGCTTTCTTGCCTGCGTGGTCATGACGGTCTCGAATATTCTCTGTTTCTCGCCCAGCAGAGCCGGGGCAAGGGAGGCCTTGCCGTCCCTGTCAACGAAGAAGCAGCCCGTGAACACATCCATCCCGCAGAGGTTAAGGTAGCAGTATGCTTTCTCTGCCGCCCCCGCCGCCAGCGTGTTCACGCATTTCATAAGCTCCTGCATGCTCTCGACGAAAGCACGCCGCAGCCCGCTCTCCCGCGCCTGGTCGCTGTCATTGTAGTACATGGCCGTACCTCCTGAAGTGTTTATTCGTTATATATACGCAGCATCGTATATTCTCCGTCTATGTAATACGTGATATCGAATGAGGTCGGTCTGAAGCTGTTGCCCTCATAGTTGAGATCGATATCGGCATAAACCGATTTGCCGTCTTTCAGTGCCCTTTGCCAGATATTCTCCATTTTTCTGTACTCGCTCCGGTTCACATTAAACGACTGTGCAACCAGGTTGTCCAGGAACCTTGAACCACCGAACATATCCGCAAACAAATGTCCTGCCTCGTCTCCCGGGAGCTTGTCGGCCGGTTTACCTACATTTCCTTTTCTTTTATCGTGCTTCTTTAGCTGCAGACATGCCGTTGCTCCGCACTGTCTGCCAAGCTCATCCGTTTTATAGATATAATTGTTTTCCCCCGCGACATATGAGCAGTTAGGTTTTAGGATACCTTTATTCAGCTGTGTCCCATCGGAGATTATTACGCTGTTGTCCCAGCCACCCGCATGTTTATAAGGAAGCTTTGAATCTTTTCCATTATAACCTGCCGCCCGGAATAAATCAACAAGTCCAAACTGCGAATTGCCGGCTCTTACATCATTATTTGCAACTTTTATAATGCCTGAGCTATACTTTCTTCGCAGCACAGACGCATCAGCATTATCATATACGGAAAAGGGAATGTTTGTTCTTTCGGTAAACATCTGCTGAACAGTCTGATTTGTCATTGATAACCGGTCAAACTCACTGGCCGTAAGCATATTCCCTGTCGTGGCCTTATGCAGCAGATGCCCCTGCTCCATAGCGTCCGCAAACGAATATTCTGGTGATTCCGCCATAAGCTCCCTTGCAAAGCGGTAACTGTCGATCCTTGAAAAGCTTTTTCCTGCCGCTGTCATCAGGCCGTTCTCCGCAGCCTTCGCCGAAACATGGACCCCACCCAACGCAGAAGCGGATATGAAATCAGCTTTCGCGGTTTCTCACATATCTTTTAGGTTGAATATCGCGTTCTCGTCAGATAGTGAGCCAAACTTCACATTCGGATCATAGATTGACCTCATGGTCTTTTCAAACCAGCGCTGCAGCTGACCCTCCCCAACCTCTTGGACTACGCTTTTCACATACTCCATCACGACGGGGGAGTTTCCCTCCTGCAGTGCTGTTTTCACATTCTGCGGCAGGGACTGTATACCGCCAAGGTCTTTATTGCCTCCGCCTACGGAGGTGATTGAATTGAAGCTGCCGTTCAATATCGAAAACAGTGCCGCTTCAGTCTCCGATGCTCCCTCCTCCAGAGCCATCTCATATGAGTGTCCCTCCCCCTGTATAAACGCCATCTGCGCATTCGGATTCTTTGCGGTTTGCCCTATGACTGATCTGGCCATAGCCACGTACCTGCTGAAATCAGTGCTCTTTGCCATGAACGCAGCTTTTTCAATGCCTTTCTTCGCCATCCCCGCGTTGGACATCCCACCTGTCATCATTGCCATAATAAGCGTCGGAAGTGCAGATGCGACGACTGTGCCGTATTTGTTCAGATTTTCCGCTGTTTTGCTGCCGGAGGCGTTTTGCGCATAATATTCTGCTTCCTTTCTGGTCGTTTCCTGCATATAGTTGTTGGCGGCAGTAATTGGGTTTGTCCCCGCATCGCTTACGCCGAACATAAGTCCGCCCAATGTCCATATCTCCTGCGCAAAATCGCCGGCAAGCATATCCAGTGTGCTGGTAAAGCTGCTTACAAAATCGTTTGCCCCCTGTTCCAGCATACCATAGGCCAATGTCCCCCAGTTCACATTCTTTTTAGATGTATCTTCTGCCGCATTTTCTGCCGAGGCGTCATCCTTTTTGGCCTGAAACCTGTCATAGGCATCGCCTGAGTTCCCGTTGCCCTGCTCGCTGTTGCTATCCCATGTTCCGCCACGTGAGGAAACGGTATTTACCTTTACGCGGTTATACAGCTCTTCAAGAGATGGTATCGGCGAAAGGGATGTGTTCTCCTGTCCCGCATTCTTATACTCAGTAAAACTTGGGATTCCCATACTGCGCACGGGCGCTCCGTTGTCAGCCGTCCTATTGGGGGACAGACGTCGAATCTGTGTTGATTTTCCACCGCTGCTCCGCACACCTGTTTTGCCTGCCGATGCCGCCACATGTGATATTATACTCTGAGCCGCTCTGCTGAAGGCTCCTTGCTGCATTATTTGTTCTCCTTTTAAAATAGTTATAATACTGATCAGCGTGTTTATTATAGCTATAAAAGGATGCACTTCTCTAGGGTTTCAACTCCCTTATTTTTTCCCGGCGGCAGCTCCACCCATATACATTCGTGAAAGTTCCGCCACAGTCAAAAAAGAGACTGCCGCGAAAATTAAAATCGCGACAGTCCATTTTTATCCCATATCCACCGGCAGGGCGCAGCTGCCGCCAGTACAGACATAATACGCGGGTCTGCCGTCCTTGGGCTGCATGTCCGCGGTGTAGGGCGCGGCGGACTTCAGCGCTTCGGCGTTTTCCGGCGTCTTTACCAGCACCGTGAGTTCCGGCGCATAGCGCGAGATCACTGCCTTTAGCGTCTCCGGCAGCGTCTCATCCGGCGTCACGCAGACAAGCTCGCGCGATGCGCCATCCGTAAGCATGGCCGTGAGCGCATAGCAGCAGCCCGCTGGATACTGCCCCGCGCTGCGGGAGATAAAGCTCCGCTGATCCTCGGCAGCAGCGCGCCACAGCTCCTTGCCAGTCAGCCTGAAGAGCCTGTCAAAGAGCACCGCAGCAGCACTGTTGCCTGACGGCATGGCTCCGTCGAATATCTCCTTCGGACGGACTATGAGCTTTTCCGCATCGATGGCCGTGCGGAAATAGCCGCCATCCCCATCGGCAAAGCGCTCGCGGATATTCTCCGCAAGCTCCTCAGCTTTCAGGATATACGCAGGGTCAAAGTCCGCCGAGTACAGCTCCAGCAGGCCGAGAGCATAGAAAGCATAATCGTCAAGCTGCGCGGCGTATTTTAGTTCGCCTTCGCATAAGCGCGCCATGAGCGCGCCGTTTTCATGCAGGGACACAGCCATGAACCCAGCCAGCTCTTCAGCCTCCATGAGATAGCGCCGGTCTGAAAACGCCCTTGCCGCGCGGGAGAGGGCCATGAGCATGAGCCCGTTCCACGCGGTGAGTATCTTCGTGTCCGTGCCGAGCGTCATACGCTCCTCGCGGTATATGCGCAGGCGCTCGCAGAAGCCGTCATACCCCTCCGGGAGAAAGGCCCAGCGGGTGTTCAGCAGCAGGTTCGGAATGCTCTTCCCATGGAAATTCCCCTCGGGCGTGATATCGTAGCACTCGCAGAAGTGCCCGCCCTCGTCGTCGAGAACCTGCTTCACCTCATTAGGCGTGAAAAGATAGTACGCTCCCTCGCCCCCGCCGCTGTCGGCGTCCTGCCCGCAGAAGAATCCGCCGTCCGCCGCTTTCAGCTCACGCAGGCAGTAATCGAGCGTGTCCTCGGCAACGGTGCACCACAGCGCCATGTGCCCGTCCTGCCACGCCTCGGTGTAGGCCAGCGCAAGCAGGGCGTTGTCATAGAGCGTCTTTTCAAAATGCGGCGCGAGCCACTCGCGGTCAGTGGAGTAGCGGGCAAAGCCCCCGCCGATGTGGTCATAAATGCCGCCCTTATACATCTGCCGCAGCGTGTTCTCGACCATCTGCCGCGGCTTTTTTTCGTTTTTAAGCTGCGCATACTCCATGAGGAAAATGAGGTTATGCGCGGACGGGAACTTCGGCGCTGTGCCGAAGCCGCCGTACTCCTCATCGTAGGACTCCTCAAGCTGCGCCTCCGCCGCCTTTGCGAGCGCGGAAAACTCCACCGCTGCCGACGGCGCGGTCCTCTGCCGCAGCCACGCGGTGAGTTCCCCGGCGGTCTTCGTCAGCTCCGCTCTGCTGCTGCGCCACTTATCCGCGACGGTCAGCAGCAGCTCGCGCAAACCCATGCGCCCGCCGCTGCTCTCACGCGGGAGATAGGTCCCGACGAAAAACGGCTGCTGCTCCGGCGTCATTATAACAGTCAGCGGCCAGCCGCCGCTGCCGTTGAGCGCAGTGCAGACCTTCATATACACGCTGTCAATGTCCGGGCGCTCCTCGCGGTCGACCTTGACAGAGACATAATAATGGTTTAGAATTTCGGCAAGTGCCTTGTTCTCAAATGACTCCCGCGCCATCACATGGCACCAGTGGCAGGTGGAGTAGCCTATGCTGAGAAACACGGGCTTATCTTCGCGGCGCGCTTTCTCAAACGCCGCCTCACCCCACGGCAGCCAATCCACCGGGTTTTGTGCGTGCTGCTTCAGATACGGGGATCTTTCATTTATCAAAGCGTTGCTCATACCGCAGCCTCCAGTCTGTTTTTATGTATTATAACACCGCAGCAGGCGATTACTCAAGCCCTGCGCTATCACTGCAAAGGAGTATTCATTATGGAACTGCATATCGGAATAACAGGCGTTGACGAAGTCGAGGTCACCCCGGCAAACACTGCCGAGACCGTCGGGAGCGGGACGCTCCCCGTATTCGCGACGCCCGCCATGCTCGCGTCGATGGAAAAGGCCGCGTATACATCGGTGCAGCCCTTTCTTGACGAGGGCTGCGGCACGGTCGGCATCCTGCTGAACGCTGAGCATCTCGCCGCCTCGCCCATCGGGATGCACGTGCGCACCGAGAGCGAGCTTACGGAAATAGACGGGCGCGTCCTCACGTTCTCCGTCCGCTCCTACGCCGGCGGCGAGCTTATCGGAAAGGGCATACACAAGCGCTGCATAATAAATTCCGAGCGCTTCTTGGCAAAGGCTCTCTCAAAGCTCGATAACAAGTAAAATGAAGCTCCTCCCGGATCATACAGTCCGAGAGGAGCTTTTTCCTGCATCGCCATTATTCTGCTCGCTCTGCCTGAGCAGACGCAGATATTTTGCTCCGTACAGCAGCAGGCACAGGCCTATGAGCGCGGCGCACAGGGCGATCCCGCCGTGCATGAGCGCGCCCGGCATATCCGGCCAGAACAGCACCCCGGCCATGACGATATATATCACCGCGGTGCAGAGCTTTCCGTACCAGCGCGCGGAGTACACCTTTCCTGTGCACTGCAGTACACGCGCCCCGAGCGCCGCAAGGCTCAGCTCGCGGACGATATGCAGCCCTATCAGCAGCCACGCGGCCTTTGTGCGCGTCGCGGCACAGAGCATCATGGCGATTTGGATAAGCTTATCCGCCGCCGGGTCGAGCGCCTTGCCGAGATCGGTCACCATATTGAAGCGGCGGGCGATTGCGCCGTCAAGCACGTCGGACACGGCGCACAGAAGCAGCACGCCCATTGCCTGCCAGAGCGCACCTCTGACATACAGCACCGCAAAAACCGGCGTCAGCAGTATTCTGACCATGCTTATCATGTTAGGTATGTTCATGCTCTCAGCCCCCCCGTTCAAGTTTTCCCTCTCCTCGTATATCTTATGCACAGGTAAAGACCGCGTTCCGCCGATCCCCAAAATTTGCGCTTTACTCTTGAAAACAGAGCGCATTTTGCATATAATAGAAAAGATTTTAACTGTTTATTTTTGGGAGAGAGCAATGAAGATTCTCAGAAAAGCAATTGCCGCGGCCGCGGTGCTGACCCTGTGCCTGTCGCTCGGTCTTTCCGCCCTCGCCGATGATGGCGATGACGCGCTGTACGCCGGGAAAACCTGGGAGCAGGTAGTCGATCAGGTGCTCGAGGAGTGCGATGTGTCGCGCGACCAGATCACCGCCGGGTACTGCAACCTCGTCACTGGGGAGGAGCACTACATAAACGGCGATGAATACAAGACCGCCGCCAGTATGTACAAGCTCCCGCTCAATATGTATTTCACCGACCTTATCCAGAGCGGCCAGCTTGATTGGGACAGCTACTATCCGAACGTCACCTACGAATATGTGCGTGACGCATCCCTCATCTACTCGGATAACGACTGGTCGATGTTTCTCTGGAGCAGCAGCGTCGTCGGCGGGTACTCCAAGTTCCGTGAGCTTACCGCGCCCTATATGGGCGTTGACCTGAACGACGTGCCGGACAATTATTATACTGACAATATCTATACCGCCCGTCAGTTCATCAGCTGCCTGAAGCTGCTGTATGATGAGCAGGAGCGCTTCCCAGGCATCATCGAGACTTTGCAGCAGACCGAGCAGGAGCGCTTCTTCATGCTGCATGAGCCGCGCTTCAAGATCGCCCACAAGTACGGGTACGTTTCCGAAAACGGCCATTCGTTTATGAACGACTGCGGCCTTGCCTTCACCTCCCAGCCTATCGCGCTGGTGATGTTCACCGATAACGTCGAAAACGCCGAGGAGCTGCTGACGGCATACTGCACCGCCGTGTGCGAGTACACGAACTACACCGTCGCGAACCCTCCCGGCACGCCTTCTCCCGAACCGACGGCTGAGCCCACGCCTACCGTGCCCGCCGTCGCCGCTTCGGCCGGTCCCGCTCCCACGGCGGCCACTCAGGAGGCTGAGACTGCCAGGGCCGCGACTCCGCTTGCCGCCCTCCTGTTCATCGCCCTCTTCATCGCAGCGGGCGTCCTCGGGGCGGTAAAGCTCAAGAATAAATATAACGCCGACATGAAGCTCACGCTGCTCACGGTGCTGCTGTGTACAGCCGGGATGCTCCTTGCCGTCGCGGGCTGCTTCGGCGGCACGGTCATCGCAAAGCCCACGGGCGATCCGCAGGAGGCCGTCACGGTGTTCTTCGATTCGCTCATCGCAGGGGACTATACCGCGGCCTATGACCGGGTGCGCGATTATACGAGCCTTGGCCTTGAGAACGAGCCGAGCACCGAGTCCGGGAAAATGGTGTATGCCGCTCTGCATGCCAGCTACGGCTATGAGCTTCTCGGCAGCGCTGAGGTCAACAAGCTCGACGCGGCGCAGGATGTCAGCTTCACCTATCTCTCGCTCCCCGCGCTTGAAGCCGCTGTCGCCGAGGAGACGCAGGTTCAGCTCAAGCACCTTGTGCAGCAGCTCCCGTCAAGCGAGGTCTATGACGATAACAACAACTATCTCCCGGAGATCACAGAGCGCGCCTATCTTCAGGCGCTCGAGCTGGTTCTGGAGCGCGCCGCTAACTATTACACCACAGATGAAATTACGCTCGCCCTCAATTATACGGACGGCAGATGGCAGCTCATAATGAACAATTCCCTGCTCAAGGCCCTCAACGGCGGAGCAGGCTACTGAAAGGAGGGGCACGCATGAACGACGATTTCGACAGCATGAACGATCTTGATTCGATACTCGCGGAATTCGGCGGCTCTGCCCCTCAGGAGGAAGCCATGCCTGCTCCCGCCGCCGCGGAGGAGCCCACGCCGCAGCCGGTCGTCGAGCCTGAAGCTCAGGAGGAGAAGGCGGATGGGAACACTCACCTCTGGCGGAGCCGGGATCTGACGGCAGCCGCGCGCCCGGTGCACGAGCCGAAGCCGGCTCACATGCCCGTAAGCGCCGCGCCCGCCCCGGAGGCGCACGATAACGCGCCGCGCGCGGGGATCATCACGCTGCTCTTCGGTCTGCTCGCAGCGCTCATACTGCTGTGGGCGCTCTTCAACATCCACCCCGCCTCAGGCACGCTCTCGAATGCCTCTGGCAGCAGTATTCTCAGCCTGTCCGATAAGCTGGACGTATACGTCAACAACGCCGCAAGCGACGCCCTCGGCGAGCTTGCGTACATAAAGAAGATATACACCCTGCAGGAGAACGACACTGTCTCTCCCGTGCCAAACCCGGCAAACTTCGGCACGACAAATGACCCCGCCGACATCCGCGAGGTCATAAAGAGCGCCGCCGACCTGCTCGACGGTCAGTCCGTCATCTTCGATGAGAACGCAGACTTCGTCCCCGGCGAACCGATCCGGTACTACCTTGATGACACCATACTCGTCATCACATGGAAGGAATACATCAATCAGCGCTGCTGCACCTGCGCTGAGGTCAAGGTCGCGCATGGCTCTCAGCTGCGGCGCAAACTTGCCGAGGACAGCTACAGCTCCAGCGTCCAGCTCTACGCCTCGGATATGGCAAAGCAGGCGAACGCCGTCGTCGCGATAAACGGCGACTTCTACGCCTTCCGAGATCTCGGCATCACCGTGTACCAGCGTACGCTCTACCGCAACAGCCCCGCCAAGGTCGACTCCTGCTTCTTCACCTCCACTGGCAACATGCTCTTCACCCGCGCGGGCGAACTCACCGGCGAGGGCGAGACGCAGAAATTCATTGAGGATAACGACGTTGTCTTTGCTATCGCCTTCGGCCCCGTGCTCGTTGACAACGGTGAGCTGCAGTACTGCGAGCGCTACCCCATCGGTGAGGTAGACACCGAGTATTCCCGTTCCTGCATCGGTATGTCCGACGAGCTGCACTACTTCCTCATGACCATCAATCACACGACCGACGCGCGTCCCCGCGCGACCATCAACGAGCTTGCGCGCTTTGTCTATTCCAAGGGTGTGCAGAAGGCCTATAACCTTGACGGCGGCCAGACCTCAGAGATCATAATGAACGGCGAACCGATAAACCACATCGACTTCGGCTTCGAGCGCACCGTCAGCGACATCATCTATTTTGCCACCGCGATCCCGAATGAGGAGGCGAGCAAATGAATCCCATCGCCATATACAGCGGCTCCACAGTCCTCTATTGGAGCTCGGTAATAATAGTTTTCGGTCTGCTCGCATGCCTCATGCTGTCGCTGTCCCTGCAGCGCGTGAACGGCGGCAGCAGCACCGCGATGCTTCTCTTCTTTCCGCTTGCAATTATCCTCTCCGTGCCTATCTGCCGCGTGATACACTGGTACTGCCACTTTGAGCAGTATAACGGCATCTGGGGCGCGCTGACGGATTACTCCACCGGCAGCTACTGCCTGCCCGGCGCGCTGCTCGGCGTGTGGCTTGCCGCGCTTATTGTGAAGAAGCTTGGCTTTGAGCGCAGCATTGCCCGTCTGCTGGACGCTTTCGCCCCGGGGGCGGCTCTCGCGGTCGCATTCATCCGCCTGAGCGCGCTCTTCAACAGCTCCTGCCGCAGCAAGATTGCCGTAACGACGCCCGCGCTCCAGCACCTGCCCATCGCTTCCGGCGTCACGAATTCCACAGGCGCCGTTGAATACCGCTTCGCGACCTTCTTTGTGGAGTTTCTGCTTATGCTCATCGCGGCGGCAGTCCTGCTTGAGTTCTTCTATCGCTGCCGCAAATGTCCGATGAAGCGCGGCAGCAGCGACGGGAACACCGCAAGGTACTTCCTGCTGCTTTACAGCGCGATAGAGCTGCTGCTGGACAGCACCCGCAACGACTCTAGCTTTATGAAGTTCAACGGCTTTGTCAGTATCGTGCAGATGATCTGCGCGATATGCATCGGCGCACTGCTCATTTATTACAGCCGCCGGAGCGTAAAGGCCAACGGCCTCGGCGCAAGGCACTGGGTCATATGGGCGGTGTGGTTCGTCGGTCTTGCCGGGACGGGCGTGTCCGAATACCTCGTCCAGCGGCACGGCAACTGGTACCTCGGCTGCTACGCGGCCATGACGGTATGCTGCGCGCTGATGGCCGTAGCGGTATACCGGATGTACCTGAGCTGCTGCGACGAAGCAGCGATCGGCGTTTTAGAATGACGCCGCAGTTCGGGCTATTCGAGATGGCAAAAGCGCCCGCATGCCAAGGTATGCAGGCGCTTTTCTATACGATGGAGCGCAAGAAATGAGACGGCCGAAGCCGTCTCATTTCTTGCTATTTAAAAATTATCAGTCGGTCACGTAAGGCAGGAGAGCAATCTGACGTGCTCTCTTTATAGCCTCGGTGAGCTCACGCTGGTGCATTGCGCAAACACCGGTAGTGCGGCGCGGCAGGATCTTGCTGCGCTCGGACACGAAGCGGCGGAGCTTTGCGGTGTCCTTGTAATCGATAAAGGTGGCCTTATCAACACAGAACTGGCACACTTTTCTGCGCTTGCGGTTCTTGGGATTGTTCTTATCGAAAGCCAAAGCTGTATCCTCCTATCAAAATTTTAGAACGGCAGCTCGCCGTCGCCGTCATCCAGCTCCGCAAAGGCGGAAGCAGCTGGAGCGCTGCTCTTTCCGGCAGAGCCGGAATTGCCATAGCTACTGTATGAACTGCTGCGGCTGTCACCGCTGTCGCCGTCGCGGCGGCGGCTTTCCCCGAAGTACATATTGTCAACAACGACCTCCGCGCTGCGGCGCTTGCCGCCATCGCGATCGGTCCAGTCACGGATCTGGAGACGGCCGGAAACAACGGCCATGCTGCCCTTCGTGAAATACTTGCTGACGAACTCCGCGGTCTGACGCCAAGCGACACAGTCGATGAAATCGGTCTGCTTTTCTCCGCCGTCACGGCTGCCGAAATCACGGTCGACCGCGAGGGTGAAGGACGCTACCGGCGTCTGGGACTGGGTGTATCTGAGCTCAGGATCTCTGGTCAGACGCCCCATAATGGTGATATGGTTCAGCATAATTATCGCTCCTTACTCTGCACGCAGGGTAATCAGGCGACGCAGAATGCCGTCGGTAATACCGAGTATACGATCCAGCTCGGCGGGGAACTCGGGAGCGCTGGTGAACTTCATCAGCACATAGTAGCCCTCGGAAATGTAGTTGATCTCGTAAGCGAGCTTGCGCTTACCCATCTCCTCCATCTCTTCAAGAGTACCATTCGCTTCCACAAGTGCCTTGAACTTCTCAACAACAGCGGCAGTCTCCTCCTCGCTGAGGTTGGGGTTGATGATGTACATCACTTCGTACTTTTCGCTTGCTTTTGCCATGGTTGCACCTCCTTCTGGTCTGTTGGCCCCCGTTCAGACGGGAGCAAGGATCGCCCGTCTCCATGGACAGGCTATATTATTATAGCTGTTTTTCTTTATTTGTCAAGGGTTTTCGGCACATTCAGGGCCGAAAAAAGTATCCCGCACCGGTGGTGCGGGATACTTTTTAAACTGCGCGTCTGCTTATTCGCCATCGTCGGTATAGGTGCAGACCTTGCCGACGTTGAGGATCATGTTCGGGTCAAAGACCTGCTTGATCTGAGCCATAAGGTTGAATGCAGCCTCGCCGACGGACTCCTTGAGGTACTCCTTCTTCGCGTGGCCGATGGCGTGCTCGCCGGAGACCTGACCTTCAAACTCAGTGCACTTGGCATAGCTCTTGTCCATGATGACCTTGACCTTGGGAATGAACTCCTCCCGCGTCATGGTGTTGGAGCAGCAGTAGATATGCAGGTTGCCGTCGCCCGCATGGCCGAAGTTACGGATCTTTATCCCCTGCTCCGCGCCAACTTCGCGGACATATACGAGAAACTCCGCGATCCTGTCAACGGGTACAACAACGTCCATCTCGTCAAGGAGCTTGGTGTCGGCCTCGATCGCGGTCAGGAACGAACTGCGCGCCGCCCATACTTCCTTCTTCAGCGACGGGGTATCAACGACGAGAACATCCATCGCGCCGACCTTCTCCGCGACTTCGCCGAGCTTTTCCATCTTGAGGTAAAGCTCGTCCTCGCCGTTGCCGACGAGCGTGACGAGGATGCAAGCGCCGACGGCCTTGCCGCCCACCTCGGTGGGGAAGATGGCGTTGCCGGTAAACGCGGCGGAGCTTTTGACGATGTCCGCGTCCATGAACTCAATGGACTGAGGATCGAGGTTCGCAAGCTTTATCGATGGCACAGACGCGATGGCGTCGGCAAGCTCGGCAAAGGGCAGGATCAGGGACACATCGCAGGCGGGCGCGGGGATGAGCTTGAGCGTAAGCTCGGTGATGATGCCGAGAGTACCCTCGGAGCCGCATATCAGGTGCAGCAGGCTGTAGCCGGAGCTGGTCTTGCAGACGGTCTTGCCGAGCTTCATGATCTCGCCGCTCGGAAGCACGACGGTCATCGCCATAACATAGTCACGCGTGACGCCGTACTTGACGGCTCGCATGCCGCCGGCGTTAGTGCTGACGTTGCCTCCGACCGTCGCGGTCTTCTCGCCGGGATCGGGAGGATAGAACAGGCCGTGAGCCTGAGCATCCGCTGCGAGATCGCAGAGCCTTACGCCGACCTGGGTGTGTACGCAGAGATTCTTCATATCGTAGCTGAGGATCTTGTTCATGCGCGCCGTGCAGATAATTACGCCGCCGTTCAGTGCGACCGCGCCGCCGACAAGGCCGGTGCCTGCGCCGCGCGGGGTAACGGGGATGAGGTTCTCATTGCAGAGCTTCATGATCGCCGCGACCTCTTCGGTGCTCTCCACCTCGCATACCGCTTCGGGGAAGCGCTTGCCGTAGATGGGCATTTCGTCGTGGCAGTAGTCCTCGGGGATGCTGCCGTCAAAATAGAATCTGTCCTCACCGACTATCGCCTTGAGCTTTTCGGCGAGCTCAGCGGTGATCTTGTTGTATTTCGCCATGCTTTTATCTCCTTAAAGTATTTTTATCCTTACGCAAATCCCGGCGTCCGGGACGCGGTCTGTACTGTTATTCATGCACCATTCACTGCCTGTCAGCATACCATAAAGCCGTTTTTAAGGCAAGTGGTAATTGGGGATTGCGCCCTTGCATTTGGCACTCAAGTAGCTCAGTAAAGTTTCTTTAGAACATCGCTCAAACTTTTACGATTGCAGTGCAGACAGTAAGGCTGCTTCAACTTTTTTCTGCTCGCCGCTGCCATCCGTTCTGAGCCGCAGCAGCTGAATGCCGCATTTCTCTAAAATGCAGGTCTTCTTTTCATCCCTCTCCGCCTGATTGCTGCCGTATTCATGGAAGCGTGTCCCATCTACTTCGATTGCCAATACAGGCTGTTTGTCCATCTTCCTGAACAGCAGGAAATCCACATGAGTAAGTTGGTTCCGAGCATACATGCATTCATTCTCCGAAAGGGATGAATAGTCCTTAATCAGCATCGCGAGTGAAACATGTACAGCACAGTCAACAGCAGAAAATATCTCCTCTGACAGCACGGTTTGTATTATAGCGTACATGAGATTTTCGGAATCATATTCCGATACACGTTTGTGCTTTTGCAGATACTCTCGGCGCTGCTCTGCATAGCCTTGATAAAGCATATCAAACACAGAGTACACTTGGCTTTGTATGACTTCAAAGTTGTTGTACTCAATGTACCGCATCAGATCCCCATAATTTGTCTGGTTATTGCGTGAATCCTGCGACGTGACAACCGTGAGTGAATGAACCGCGCGCGATACTGCAACGTTCAGCATATGCGGGTCATCAACAAAATCTGAAATTACGTTGTCAACAGACGTGAGGATGATTGCGTCTTTCTCACGTCCCTGAAATTTATGAACTGTATCGACCTCATAACTATCGCCCAGCTGCCTGCGTATCGCGGAGACCTGATCACGGTATGGCGTTATAATACCAATGCTATTGTAATTTTTTTGCCTAAGGTGCGGGATCACCTCCTGCTGGATCACGTCGATCTGACGTTGATTTGTGCGTCCCCGCGCATGGTTTCCCGCAACTGTACGGTACATTGTCAACGCATCAGGTTCGTTATTATCCTTTGTCATAATAATCAGCTGCCCGTTATAGAACTTCTGATTGCAAAAGTCGATGATCTTCGGATGGCAGCGGTAGTGCTCTCGCAGCAGTGTGGTAGGTGCATCCGGCCATGTTTCCAAAGCGGAAAGAAGCATGCTGTGTGTAGAGAAATGGTATCTCTCCTCAAGAGAATATTTTTGCCAAATTGCATCGCTTATTTCGATATCAGCCTCCGTCACTACATTTGGAAGCTGCTTCAAGTCTCCGACTATCACGATATTTTTCGCGCATGAGAACGCCAGCACCCCGGTAGCTAAATCGACCTGTGATGCTTCGTCGACGATAATATAATCATAAACATGATTGGGATTCAACGTACCCTTGATCGAATATGTAGTGCTAAGTACAACGGGATACTCGCGAGTAAAATCTTCAGAATTCCAACGGAAGTCCCCCATCTCATAGCGTATTCGGCCATTCTGCCAGTGATACCGCGCAGCAAGCTCTGCCCGGAACAGTCGGAGAGATTTCTGCGTAAGCTCTTCCATCTTTGCGTCAAAAGCATAGTTGGACAGCTTCTGCGTCAGCAGCAGCTTTTCATCTTCCAGCTCTTGTTTTTTTACTATGTAGAACTGATTCTGTAAATATGGAATGGCTGTTTCCGATGCGTTAAGAAGAAACCTAAGCGAATTCAGCCCAAAGCGGAAAAATATAGACAGTCTCTGAAAAAGCCCAAATGTTGACTTGCTCTCAAAATGCCGTTCGAGCTCCATCCAAAGAGCAAAGATTTTCTTAGAAGACAGCCGTCCCCAATTCCATGCCGGTATTTCTCCGTAGGTATCATAGTATTCCTCAAAGTAGTGCTGCTCCGGGACAAGTCGTAAAAGCTCCTGCTCAATTTCTGCAATACGGTTTTTATTATTCAGCATATCATTGAGTTCTTTTGAAAGGACTTTGACTTCTTCCTCAAGCGCGCAACAAGCTTCTGCCTGCAATTCCCAGCTTTTCATATTGGGATATGCGCCTGTCTGACTGTCCAAGAAAGCCTGCCTGTTGGCGACGCTGCCAAGAAACGCAGTCAGAAATGCAGCATTTTTCTTCTCCAGCTTTTCAACAACGTTATGCGTTGCGGAGTTATTATTGGAAACGACCGCTACGGTTTTACCGTTCAGCACAATATTAGCAATAATATTGAGGATCGTCTGTGTTTTTCCGGTGCCTGGCGGTCCCTGAATTATGCTGATTTTGGAAGAAAGCGCACGTTCTACTGCCAACTTCTGGCTTTGATTCAATCCGAAAGGGCAAATAATTGTATCCGGCTTACGCGGCATTTCAGTCGGTTTATACGGATCAAAATAATTTGCCAATACAGTATCATCACTGACTGCCTGAATTTTTTCATACTGCGCATTCAGAATGTTAAAATCATTCTCTTTCAGGCTTACTGCTGCCGCAGTCTCTTTGAAATAATCAAATACTTCCCGGTTCTTGCTGTCTGACAAACAGTTTGTCTGAATCTGTACATCGTTTTTTTGAAATGACATATCCTTTTTGCCGCCGCGGACTATACGATAGTACGAGCCAAAATCAAGGATGCTGTCAATACCTGTGATCGTTTTCCCGTTTGCTTTTACTATGACTTGTCCCGGATCAATATACTTCTGGAGCGGCAGCAATTCTACATTGCTGATATTGAATTTATATGTCCTATCAGGAGCACTGGTATAAACGACCTCACATTTATCATTGTTGAACCGCAGACTTGCAACTTCATCCGTTTGATCCTTGCCCTTTATAATAATTAGATTTTTCCGTGCATCCATGGCATTTATCTCCATATTCAGTATGCGATCATTGGCAGTATTTATATGATAACACACTCTACTTGAATAAGCAATTTACCTTTCCCCCGCCGCGGCTATTGACACGGCGCAAAAACCTGTTATAATAGCACAGTACAATTGAACACCTTATCAAGAGCGGTGGAGGGAACGGCCCTGTGAAACCCGGCAACCTGCGTATGCAAGGTGCCAAATCCGGCGGTGATACGAAAGATGAGGCTTTTATGCAAACTTTATGCTCCGTCGGTTGACGGAGCTTTTTTACTGCCCTTGACCCAAAGTTCTGTAAAAATACAAAGGAGGATATATAAATGAGCCATTACTTTTTCACATCCGAATCCGTGACCGAGGGGCATCCCGATAAGATCTGCGACCAGATCTCCGACGCCGTGCTCGACGCCATCCTTGAGAAGGACCCGCAGGGGCGCGTCGCCTGCGAGACCACCGTCTCCACCGGCCTTGTCCACATCATGGGCGAGATAAGCACCGAGTGCTATGTTGACATTCCGCGTATCGCGCGCGAGGTCATCCGCGATATCGGCTATGACCGCGCAAAATACGGCTTTGACTGCGACACCTGCGGCATCATCACGAACATTGACGAGCAGTCCGGCGATATCGCAATGGGCGTCGACAAGTCCCTTGAGAACAAGAACGGCGAATATGACGAGCTCCAGAACGGTGCCGGCGACCAGGGCATGATGTTCGGCTACGCCTGCGACGAGACCCCGGAGCTTATGCCGATGGCCATCTCCCTGTCCCATAAGCTCGCGAAGAAGCTCACCGCCGTCAGGAAATCCGGCACTCTCACCTATCTCAGACCCGACGGCAAGACCCAGGTCACCGTTGAGTACGACGAGCAGCGCCGCCCCGTCAGAGTCGACACCGTCGTTATCTCCACTCAGCACTCCCCCGAGGTCTCTCTCGAGCAGATCAGAGCCGACATGATCGAAAAGGTCATCAAGACCACCGTTCCCGCGGAGCTTCTGGACGAGAACACCAAGTACCTTGTCAATCCCACCGGCCGCTTTGTCATCGGCGGGCCTCGGGGCGACTCCGGTCTCACCGGGCGCAAGATCATCGTCGACACCTACGGCGGCAGCGCTCCCCACGGCGGCGGCGCTTTCTCCGGCAAGGACCCCACGAAGGTCGACCGCAGCGCAGCCTACGCCGCGCGCTACGCGGCGAAGAACGTCGTCGCAGCAGGGCTTGCGAAGCGCTGCCAGATAGAGCTTGCCTACGCGATAGGCGTGGCCGCTCCCGTGTCCGTCCTCGTTGAGACCTTCGGCACCGGCACGGTCTCCGACGCCGTCCTGTCCGAAGCGGTGCAGAAAGTGTTCGACCTGCGCCCGAGCGCCATCATCCGCGACCTCGACCTGCGCCGTCCTATCTACCGCAAGCTCGCCGCCTACGGCCACATGGGGCGTGAGGACCTCGGCGTGAGCTGGGAAAAGACCGACCGTGTTCAGGCTCTGCTCGACGCGGTGAAGTAAATAACAGCACGACCCCGGAGGAAGCCAAGCTTTCTCCGGGGTTTTTGTTTCCCTCTTTATCTCTTCTTTTTCGGCGGGAGATCCGGCGGCGCTTCAAAGCGCACCGGCGTCTGCGTGAATACCTCGTCGAGCGGTGCGGTGAGGATGAAGTCCCTCTTCTCTTCGCGGCTCAGCCCCTCAGGCATAACGGCGGCGGCAAGCCTCACGCTCTTCCCGCTCTCGCGGTCATAGAAGTTGAACGCCGCCTCGTCACTGTCGCGCACTTCAAGACGCCCGTTCCCGACCGTCGTTCCGAAAACGACCTGTATCCCGTCGAGGTAGCAGGCGCGGCTCTCGGCGATGCAGTACAGATTTGTTTTCTTTTTCTCCGGGCTCAGGATATCCAGCGCCGCAGCCGCGGCTCTGACCCCTATGGCAAGGCCGGGGCAGTAATGCCCGTGCAGCTCGCCCGCTTTTTCATACAGCTCTTTTATCATGTTCTCTCTCCTGTTCTCCAGTATATCCACGCCACCTTCGTGTTTATTTCGTCGTTTACGTTGCCGTCGGCATCGCATATATCTTTGAGCCGCTCCAGCGCGGCGGCGCACAGCGCATCTGCATTCAGCTCATCCGCAAAGTAATTGCGGCGCATATACTCTGCCATCCCCTCCGCACCGCGCTTATCCGACCAATTGTAATCGACATACTTCACCTGAGGCACATAGCCCGCGTCTGTCACTGCCTGAATAAGTGCGGCACAGTCGGCTTTCAGATCACCGGTATGCTTTGGGCGCGGCTCAATACCTATCTCTTTCATCAGCGCGTCACGGAGCGGCTGACGCCACTCATAGAAATTCGCCGTAAAGCACCATGAGCGTGTCATGCAGCTCATTTTTTTGACGGTGGCTGCATCGTGTATTGCAGGCGACATAGTGGATATTGCAAGGTCGAAGCCCTCCGCGAACGCCTCCTCCCTGCCGCTGATCTCATTGAAATCGCAGCAGACTGCGCGCCACGGGGTCTTGTACGGTGCCATGTTCTCGCACGCGTGAGCGATCATGTTTTCGGAAATATCAGTCAGCGTCACGTCACAGCCGAGCCCGGCGAGATACGCACCGTACTTGCCGACGCCGCAGCCGATGTCTATCACGCGGCAGCCCGGCGTGAGCATCCCGTTTTCCTGCCAGAAGCGCAGCAGCGCTGAATTGTAGTCGTTCAGTCCAAGGCGGAATACGCTCTGGTATTCGGGTGCAGCCTCGTCCCATTTCGCGCGTTCATCCTTCATTGTCTGCACCCCAATCATCCTCGTGCATCACGACTACCGGCAGGCCGTGTACGGTCTCAACATAAGCATGCATACCGTACACCGGGAAGATGTTGTCATCCGACAGCACCTCTCTACCGCCATATCTGAACACGCTGCCATCCTTCATGAGCAGAAATTTATCGCAGAAGCGCATGGCAAGGCTCAGGTCATGGATGACCACGAGCACGGTTATCCCGCGCTCATCCGCTACCGTGCGCACAAGCTTCATCATTTCATGCTGGTTTCTCGGGTCAAGATTGCTCGTTGGCTCATCAAGCACGAGCACCTTCGGCTCCTGCACGAGAGCGCGTGCGAGCATCACCTTCTGCAATTCTCCCCCCGACAGTTCATCCACCGGCCTCAGACGCAGCTCGGCAAGGCCGACGCGCTCGATGACCCTGTCGCAGATGCTCACGTCCTCGTCGCCCACCGACCATTTTATGTATGGCTTGCGGCCAAGCAGGACGCAGTCAAACACCGTGGCCTGCGTCAGTTCGTTTTTCTGCGCGACATAGGCGATGTTCCGGGCAAGCTTCCTGCGCCCGAACTGCGCGATGTCCTCGCCGTCGAGCAGGACAGTGCCCGAGCCCGGCGTATTTATGCGGTTGATGCATGTGACAAGCGTGCTCTTGCCCGCGCCGTTATTGCCGAGGATACCCACCAGCTCACCGTTTTCTGCCGAAAAGCTGACGCCGTGCAGTATCTCTCTTTCTCCGTATGAAAAACTCAGGTTCTTGACTTCTATCATTTCATGCCGCCTCGCTTTATGATGAGGTAGAGGAACAGCGGCGCGCCCAGGAAAGAGGTCAGCGCGCCGATCGGCAGCACCGTCGGCGACAGCAGCGTCCGCGAGACGATGTCCGACAGAATAAGCAGCGCCGAGCCGCACAGTGCCGAGGCTGGGATAAGGAAGCGGTAGTCGTTGCCGAGGAATCGGCGCATGATATGCGGCGCGATAAGGCCGATGAAGCTGATGCAGCCGACGAACGCGACGGCCACGGAGGATATGAGCGCGCACAGCGCCATGCTGGAGAGAATGAGCGCGTCGACATGGACGCCGAGGCTCTTTGCCGTGCTCGTGCCGCTCTCCATCGCGTTATAGTTCCAGCGGTTATAGATGAAATACCCGAACGCCCCGAAAGTCAGCACAGCGATTATGGCGATGTCCCGCCACCCTGCGCGGCCAAGGCTGCCGAATGTCCAGTATACGACCGTCGCGACCATGACGTCATCGCAGAAATACTGGATGAGCGCCGTGCCGCCGGTGAACATTGAGCTGAGCGCGACACCGACCAAAACCATAGTTGCGGGAGTTGTTCCGCGCAGACGCGAGATGGCGAGGATAATAACGGTCGTCGCCATGCCCCCTGCAAACGCGCAGAGCGTCACGAGCGCAGGATTCGTCACGGTCAGTGCGGAGGACGTCCCCCCGGCGTTGACCTGTATCCCCGCGCCGAAATACACTATCGCCACTGCCGCGCCGAAGGACGCGCCTTGAGACACGCCCAGCGTGGACGACGAGGCAAGCGGATTTCTCAGCACGTTCTGCATTATACAGCCGCTCAGCGCAAGCGCCGCTCCCACCGCAGCGGCGGTAGCGAGCTTCGGCATGCGTACGTTCCAGATTATCGTCTCCGTCCTGAGGTCACCGCGGTGCGCTATCGCGAGGACGACCTCCTTCACCGACAGCCCCGCAGAACCCGCGATAAGCGAGAAAAGCCCGGATGCGGCAGTAATGGCGAGCAGCACAAGCAGCACGAGCCACTTTCTCCATATGTAGCGCCCGTAGTCATTATTGAGCGTCTCAAGGCTTTTCTTCCTCATCTCTGTTTATTCTCCGATCGTCAATTCTCCGTAGTAAAGACCGCCCGCTTCCATTTCGGCGAAGGTGTCCTTGCCGAGCATAAAGGTGAGTATCTTTCCGCCGATCTCCGGCATCGTCACATCAGCAAACTGCTCGGGATAGAGCACTATTCCGGCGTAGTAGGCATCCATAAGCGCGTAGGTGATGTTCGTCCCGCAGTTATTGAAGGAGGGCATAGTGTAGACCTGTCCCTCCTTCACCGCGCGCAGCGCGTCAAAGAAGCCGGGGTTAGTGTTATATTCGTCGTTCACAAGATCCATGTTGCCCGGATCAAGGAAGATTATATCGGGATCCCATTCGATGACCTTCTCGAGGTCTACCTCATAGTAGTTCTGGTCCGCCGCCTCATCGGCAACGTTGAGCGCGTTCACGCCCATGAACGGCCCGAAGTGCGCATAGGTGCCGCCGAAGCCGTGGCGGCCGGAGAACGTAACAGCGCCGGTATAGACTTTCTGCTTATCGGAATCCGGGATATCCTTCGTGCGGTCATTGAGGTCCTGCTTGCACTCATCAATGAAAGAGAGCACGGACTCGCAGCGCTCCTGTGCCCCGACGACCTCGGCAAAAACGCGCATCGCGTCGTAGAAGCTCTCGTCCACAAAGTTGCGGCTGAGGTAGCGCACGCACACGACGGGTATACCGGTCTGGCCGTAAAGCTCATCCGCCGCCTCGGCAGAGAAGCCCGCAAGTATGACGTCAGGCGCGACCGTGATTATCTCCTCGGCGTAGCCGTTGTTCGCACCGCTGCCGCCGCCCGAACCGACCGCGGGCAGATCCTTTATCTCGTCGCGGTAAACGGGGTTATAGTCGCGGAGAATGTTATAGGCCTCCTTGTCGTGATCCTCGACCCCGACCATCATGTCCACGACGTCAAGGTATGCTGCCATGCGCGGCGCACCCGAGCCAAGGCAGATTATGCTCTCGACGGTATAGGGTATCTCGACCTTGCGTCCCCATGTATCGGTCACAATGCGCATTTCCTGCGCGGCGTTTTCCTGTGCAGTATTCTCCTGCGCGGGCGCAGCGCTCTGCTCAGGTGCAGTGGAGCTCCCGCAGGCAGCGAGCGACAGCAGCGCCGCAAGCGCGAGTATTATCGCAGTTATTTTTTTGTACATCTGTTCTTTCCTCCGTTGTATCTGAGTGGAGCGGAGGTGATCGGCCTCCGCTCCGCATACAGTTCATGAGCGCTTCATGCTTACTGTCATTGAGTATACATGATTGCCGCACAGATTTTAAGCCCCCCGGGGGGATGCAGACGCACTACAATCCGAGTGTGATTGTATAAATTTCGGCAATCTCCGTATCGAAACCGTATTCAACAGATGCTGAACACAAATCGCACAAACCATATTGACAAGTTTGCGGCATTCGGTTATCATGCAGATATTAGTTCAAATTTTTTAATCAAAATTTTTGAAGTTAGTAAAGGAGCTGCAAACGATGGATATTTTCACAAAATGCGAAAACTTTACCCTTGCAAAAGATTACAGGGAAAAAGGCATATATCCCTATTTCCATGCGCTGGAATCGCGTCAGGACGTTGAGGTCATCATGGAGGGCAAGCGGCGCATAATGCTCGGCTCGAACAATTACCTCGGGCTGACGACTCAGCCGGAGGTCGTGGAGGCCGGCATAAAGGCGTTTGAGCGGTACGGCACAGGCTGCTCAGGCTCCCGCTTTCTCAACGGCACGCTTGAAATGCACCTTGAGCTTGAAGCGGAGCTGGCGAGCTTTGTCCACAAGGAGGGCGCGGTCACATTCTCGACCGGCTTTCAGTCGAACCTCGGCATAATCAGCGCCATAGTCGGGCGGAACGATTACGTGATATGCGACCGCGAGAACCACGCCAGCATATATGACGGATGCAAGCTGTCCTACGGGAAAATGCTGCGCTATAAGCACGCGGACATGGCAGACCTTGAGGCTCAGCTTCAGCGCGTGCCGGAGCAGAGCGGTGTACTTATCGTAACGGACGGCGTGTTCTCCATGGGCGGCGACATTGCCAAGCTTCCGGAGATCGTCGACCTCGCCAAGAAGTACGGCGCAAGGGTGATGGTGGACGACGCGCACGGCCTCGGCGTTATCGGCGAGGGCGGCCGCGGCACCGCAAGCTATTTCGGCCTTGACGACGAGGTAGATATAATCATGGGCACGTTCTCCAAGTCTCTCGCCAGCCTCGGCGGCTATATGGCCGCGAGCGAATTGGTGTGCGACTATGTGCGCCACAATTCCAGACCCTTCATTTTCTCTGCCTCCATTCCGCCCAGCGCCTGCGCAACAGCGCTGGCCGCCCTGCGGTATATCGAGGCGCACCCGGAGCTGCCTGAGCGTCTTCTCGCGCTCTCGAGCTATGCGAGAAAAGGGCTGAAAGAACGTGGTCTGCACATCCGCGAATCGCTCACGCCGATAATCCCGATATACACCTATCAGGCGGAAAACACGCTGAGAAAGGCAAAGGAGCTGTATGAAGCCGGCGTGTATGTTAACCCCGTCCTCCCCCCGGCAACGGAGCCGACGGAGTGCCTGCTGCGCACAAGCTACATGGCGACGCACACCGAGGCGCTGCTCGACGAAGCTATGGACATAATAAAAGCCGTCCTCGGAGCCGGCGCGCAGAATTGATATCATAGCTTGGTAAGACCGCCCTAAGCCTTACCCGCGCTCTCTCATATCTCCCCATGCTTTCACATATACATCAAATACGAAAGCATGGGGAGTGGTGCATATGTACACAAATATCGAGCAGCGCGCCTGTGACCTGGCGGTGTTCATCATAGACAACCGGGCCACCGTCCGCTCCGCCGCCAAGCGCTTCGGGATCAGCAAATCCACAGTACATAAGGATCTGACAGAGCGGCTTCCGCGGGTCAATCCGGGGCTTTATAAACAGGTGCGTCTGCTCTTGGATATAAACAAGGCCGAGCGGCATATCCGCGGCGGCCTTGCCACCCGCCGGAAGTATAAGGGGGAATAATGGACAGCGCCCGCGGAAATTCTATCCGCGGGCGCTGTCCTGTTTTGTCTATTGCGTTACATGAAGCGCTCCATGAACTGTGCCAGTTCGTCCTTGATCTTTGCCTGACCGGCAAGCAGGTTCTCCTTCAGCTTCTCCTGCTCCCCTGTCAGCCCGTCTCTGATCTCCGCGTATCCACGGCGCAGCTCATTGACGCGCGCCTGCTGCTTCTCGCGGCTGCGGTTATAGGCGTCCATTGTCTTTGCGATGCTGTGGAAAAACTCGTCCGACATTCCCTCGTGCTCCGGGTACTTCCCGGCGCGGTAATTGTCGATAACCACCGCGTAGCGCTCCCATGCGTGGCCGATCGCGTCCTCCCACGAGATATAGATATCCCGCTGCGCCGCCTCGCCGATGCGCTTCATCGCCTCCGGCTCCCGGCACAGCTCTTCGAGCTTTGCCGCCATGCTGTCGGCATTCTCTTCTATCAGCACGCCGCTGACGTTATCCGTCACATCCTCCGCCGCGCAGCTTCCCGCGACGAGCACGCTGCCCAGTGCGCATGCCGCGGCCTCGCGCACGACAAGGCCGTTCGTGTCAAAGGTCGACGGGAACAGGAACATGTCCGCACGGCAGTACCACGCACGGATGAGGTTGCGGTCGTGGATCGGCGGTGAGAAGAACACCCTGTCGCTCAGCCCAAGCTTCTCCGTCAGCGCGACGATCTCATCCTTGTCGTTGCCGCCGCCGACAAACACCATGCGGAAATCCTGCCCGCTCTCGCGCAGCTTCGCAAGACCCTCAAGGATTATCCTTATTCCCTTGTACCACATCATCCTGCCGACGAACAGGAACACCGGCACATTCTCCGGCAGGTCGTAGCCCTCGGTCACCTGCGCAATGAGCGCATCTTCTACTCTCCCCTGCGGGAAGTCCACACCGTTCGGCATGACGATGTAATCGCCCTCATAGCCGATGGCGCGCAGGTTCTCGCCCGCGCCGCGGCTCACTGTCCACACCTCGTCGCAGGCGGAGATGTTCGCCGCGAGCAGCGCCTTGGCCTCCTCCTGCAGGAGCTTGCCGCGTATGGCGTTCGCGATGTCTATGTCGAACTTCGTGTGGTAGGTCATCACCACCGGGACCTTTATTCTGTCCCGCAGCGAGCGCGCGAGCATCGTTGAGGTTATCGGGCAGTGGCTGTGGATAATGTCAAAGTTCCCGGCCTCAAGGGTTTTCTGCACCGCCGCCGAGAACGGGAAGCCCGCTCTGTAGCCCACAAGCTTCGTCATGTCAACGCTCGGATAGCGCACCACCGGGAAGGGATAGACCGAGTCGTCCGCCTCCGGGTTATCGGGCGTGACGACCACGGCGCTGCCGAATTTCTCCGTGATTATCTGCGCGTAGTTCGTGACGGCGTTCGCCACCCCGTCTATCTCCGGCGGAAACGAATCGTTTATCAGGCATACGTTGAGCTTTGGCATAGGTTTTCCTCCGTTGATCAGGCTTTTCCATGCTTGATTGCGCCGGTGCGGTAGGCCTCCAGCAGCTTTTCGAGCTCCGCTATCTGCGCTGCGATCTCGCAGCCGTCGTCCGTATCGGCGATCTTGACGCGGTTGGGGTAGGTCTTGACCGGTATCATCCGCGAATGCATGTCGAGGTTATTATATATCGACTCCTGCAGTGATGTAAAGGGCTCATGTTCGGAAAGATACATCTGGTGCGAATTTGAGACCAGCGTATAGCCCGCGATGCCGGTGACGGACTGGTACGCCTTGGACAGTCCGCCGTCGATGATCAGCAGCTTCCCGTCCACCTTTATCGGGCTCTCGCCCTTTTTTATTTTGACCGGGATATGTCCGTTCACGATAACGGCGTCCTTATCCGTTATCTCGAACTCTTCGAGTATCCTGTCGGCCATCTCGCGGGTATAGGCCAGCTTGAAGTATGCGTCGGAGACCTCCTTGTGCGTCTGCTTATCGTCGAGGAAATAGCGCTCGAATGTTGCCATCTTATCCTTGCCGAACAGCGGCGACTTTGCCCCGCACCAGAGGTACCACATGAAGTCGCAGCCGCGCCGCCGCTCCTCCGAGCCCTCCTCGCCGTAGCGTCCCTTACGGGCAAGGCGCTCGCAGCAGTCGAACAGCGACTTGCCCGAGCATACATCCCCGTAGACGTTCAGCGTCGTGAAGCTGCCGTCCGGTTCCATCGGTATGCAGCCGTGGAACATCAGGCAGTTGTTGTAATACTTATACATCGAGCCTTTCTTGTATATGAACTCAATGTGACGCTGGAGCTTCTCGCAGTTGACGAAGGAGCTGACGAGCCCCTCTATGACCTTTGCCTCCTCCGGGCTGAGCGCGTAGGGAGACGTGGGATCGATCGTCGGGAAGCTCGTGTCCTTGAGCGGATACTCCTGTCCGCCGATCTTCAGCGCACCGCGTTCAAGGTCGAGCTTGTCGAGCAGCAGCCGATCCTCCATCTCGTATTCCGGATGCGCAAGGATATCCTGCCCCTCAAGCTTGAACTGTATGATGCTTATCGCCTTGTGCATCTTCGCTATTACCGCGTCGCTGTGATCCTCATAAGCGTCCGGGTTCGAGCGCTTCGGCGCGAAGCATTCGCAGGGATCGTCCTCATAGACGCGCATGGCAAACATCGCCAGCGGCCTGATGTTTATCCCGTAGCCGTCCTCAAGGAAGTCGTAGTTGTTGTAGCGCAGGCAGATACGCACGGCGTTTGCGATGCAGCTGCGGTTCCCTGCCGCCGCACCCATCCAGAGAATGTCGTGGTTGCCCCACTGGATGTCGACATAGCGCTGCTTCTCCAGCTCGTCTATCACCAGATGCGGGCTGTCGCCGCGGTCGAATATATCGCCGACGATGTGCAGCTTATCAATGACCGAATTCTGCACAAGGTTGCACAGCGCGACAATGAACTTATCCGCCCGCCCTATGTCTATGATCGAGTCTATGATCTGGCTGTAATATTCCTCTTTGTTGAAGTCCTTGCTGCCGGTGGTCATAAGCTCTGTTATGACGTACTCGAAGTCTTTCGGCAGCATCTTCCTGACCTTTGACTGCGTGTATTTTGATGTCGTTATCTTGCACACGGATACGAGCTGCCGCAGCGTTATGGTGTACCACTCGCGCGTCGCCTTTCCGGTCTCCTTTATCTCCTGCAGCTTCAGCTCCGGATAATATATCAGTGTCGCGAGATTATCCCTGTCGCTTGAGGACACGAAGTCTCCCAGCGCCTGATCTATCTTGCGGCGCACCGAGCCCGAGGCGTTGTGCAGGATATGCCTGAAGCCCTCGTACTCCCCGTGGATATCGCTTATGAAGTGCTCCGTTCCTTTCGGCAGGTTAAGTATCGCCCGGAGGTTGATTATCTCCGTGCTGACCGCCTGAATGGTCGGATAGGTTCTGGATAAAAGCCTGAGATATTTCAGTTCGTCCCTGCTCAGTTCCATGTCCTTCATGTCCGCCTCCTCAGCACAAAATTTTTACGTCTTTGGTAAACTTAAGTATACCGTCATTCCTCCGAAAACACAACCTTTGTTTAGTATGCGTCAATAGCGGCTTTGGTCGATGCAAAGGCATGATATCTCAATGCTTCCGCGCTCTCCGTCGTCTTTTGCTCTCAGTTTTTTGTGCATTATCCCAGTCATATTTTCGCCAAAAAAATACACATTATTTGCGTAAACCGGTTTACTAAAGAACTCTTCATGGGTTTTATTCATTTCACGTTTATTTTTTAACGTTCTCTGCCTGATTTCGCCCAGATTTTTTGTGGATTTTGTACATAAGTCTTAACAACTCTTCCCACAATTTGGAGTTTCCTATGAACTTCGTCATTTTGCATTATTTTTCTCCGTTTCAGTGTTGCCATTTGGCCGTTTATAGTCTAAAATACACAAACACACGGAGCTGTCATTTTCAGTACGGCTGCCGGACAAAAATGAAAAAGATTGGAGAACTCTTACCCATGCATGTATTGATCTACCTTGTGCCTCTGCTCGCGATAGCGGCTCTCGCATTCGCGGCGTATAAGGCGAACTATGTCTCAAAAATGGCACCCGGCAGCAGCCGTATGCAGGAAATATCGAGCGCGATCGCTGAGGGCGCAAGCGCTTTTTTGAAGTCAGAATATAAGATTCTGGCTGTTTTTATTCTTGTCCTGTTTATCCTGATCGCCGTTTTCATTAATCTTGCCACAGCGCTGTGCTTTGTTGCGGGCGCCGGCTGCTCTATCCTCGCTGGCTTCTTCGGCATGCGCGTCGCCACCAAGGCCAATGTCCGCACCGCGAACGCCGCCCTTGAGCACGGCATGAACCGCGCCCTCTCCGTCGCTTTCTCCGGCGGCTCTGTCATGGGCATGTGCGTCGTCGGTCTCGGCCTTCTCGGATGCAGCCTTATCTACATCCTCACCGGCCGCTATGACATCCTCTTCGGCTTCTCCCTCGGCGCTTCCTCCATCGCGCTCTTCGCCCGCGTCGGCGGCGGCATCTATACCAAGGCAGCCGACGTCGGTGCCGACCTCGTCGGCAAGGTCGAGGCCGGCATCCCCGAGGACGACCCGCGCAACCCCGCCGTCATCGCCGATAACGTCGGCGATAACGTCGGCGACGTCGCCGGCATGGGCGCTGACCTCTTTGAAAGCTACGTCGGCGCTATCGTCTCCGCGATAACTCTCGGTGTCTCCGCCGTCGGTCTCTTCACCGGCGCCGGCGTCATCTTCCCCCTCGCCGTCGCGGCCGTCGGCATCTTCGCTTCGATCATCGCCACCTTCTTCGTCCGCGGCAGTGATGACTCCAACCCCCATAAGGCTCTGAAAATGGGCTCCTACGTCTCCGCCGTCATCGTCGCGGTCGGTGCCGTTATCCTCAGCTATGTCTTCTTCGGCAGCTTCTACTGCGCCGCCGCTATCATCGCGGGGCTCATCGTCGGCCTCGTCATCGGCTTTGTCACCGAGGTCTATACCTCCGAGGACTATACATCCGTCAAGCGCATCGCGAGCCAGTCGGAGACCGGCTCCGCCACCACCATCATCAGCGGCATCGCCGTCGGCATGATGAGCACATGGGTGCCCATCGTCCTCATCTGCGTCGGCATTTACATATCCTATTCCGTCACCGGCGACCTCTACGGTATCGCCCTCGCCGCCGTCGGCATGCTCTCCACCACCGGCATCACCGTCGCCGTCGACGCCTACGGCCCCATCGCCGATAATTCCGGCGGCATCGCCCAGATGAGCGGCCTCGACCCCCACGTCCGTGAGATCACCGATAAGCTCGACGCGGTCGGCAACACCACCGCCGCCATGGGCAAGGGCTTTGCCATCGGCTCCGCCGCGCTCACCGCGCTCGCGCTCTTCGTCTCCTACGCCTCCGAAGTCAAGCTCTCCGCTATCGATCTTCTCCAGCCCGATGTCGTCATTGGTCTGCTCATCGGCGGCATGCTCCCCTTCACCTTCTCCGCCCTCACTATGGACTCTGTCTCCAAGGCTGCCTATAAGATGATCGAAGAGGTCCGCCGCCAGTTCCGTGAGATCCCCGGCATCTTTGACGGCACCGGCAAGCCCGATTACGGCACCTGCGTCGCCATCTCCACCAAGGCCGCGCTGCGCGAGATGATCGTCCCGGGTCTCCTCGCGGTCGTCTGCCCGCTGATCGTCGGCATTCTGCTCGGCCCCGCCGCGCTCGGCGGTCTGCTCGCAGGCTCCCTCGTCTCCGGCGTCCTGCTCGCCATATACATGTCCAACGCCGGCGGCGCGTGGGATAACGCAAAGAAGTATATCGAGAGCGGCTCGAACGGCGGCAAAGGTTCTGACGCGCATAAGGCCGCCGTCGTCGGCGACACCGTCGGCGACCCGTTCAAGGACACTGCCGGTCCCTCTATCAACATCCTCATCAAGCTCATGACCGTCGTGTCGGTCGTCTTCGCTCCCGTGTTCATCAAGATCGGCGGCCTGCTCTGATACTATTATTTTATTAAAATCTTCAATATATTTTTTCCCCCGCCGAAACTGTACTTGCATTTTGCCCCGCCATACGGCGGGGCAAAAATTTTTATTTTTTCATTTGCTTTGCGATCTGATCCGCACCCGTGGCCGAAAGCCCCGAAACAATGCCGACCGCTATCGCGTTGATGATATCCCCCGCCGGGAACTCCGGCACGGTGTACATCGCCGCGACGCCGAGCAGCGCCCCGGCAGTGCCGCATATCACCGGTATGTACTTGTTGTCCGCGGGGCTTATCTTCACCGCCTCGCCTATGAGGTAAGCGATGACCCCTATCGCCGCAACTCCCGCAACTCCCATGAATTCCATGTTTTTCCTCCCTAATCCTTATATTTTTCCAGCGCCGTCATGCGCCTGTCCATGACGCGTATCTGCTCCTCGACCACCGGAACGCGGCGCGCAAAGTTGTTGTGCTCCCTGACCTCGCGCGTCAGCTCCTCAAGCTTCGTCTCCGTCACGGCCTGCGAGCGGCTGTTGCTGATAAGCACGCCCATCAGCGTCAGCAGCCCCGTCACTACCGCGCCCGCTATCGTCTCCCACATTTTTCCTCTACCCTTTCAGAAGCCTGCTCCATGTCCTCTCTCCGCAGACTCCGTCCGTTTCTTCTCTCTTTACTCTCTGAAAAGCGCGCAGCCCATCCTCCGTCGCCGCGCCGAACTCACCGTCCGCGCCGTACCAGCCAACACCGAAGCCGCGTCCGCGCAGCAGTATCTGCATCGCCCTCACCGCCTCGCCGGTGTCTCCCCTCTGCAGCACCGGCAGCTCAACGGCGGCATACTCCGCCGCCCGCTCCGTCTCCTGTTCCTCCTCCGTGTACCGCAATACGCAGTCCCACGGATAGTTATAGTACCCGCGCGTGCATATCTCGCGCCCGGTCTGGTCGCCGGTCTGCCCTCCGGTCGTAGTACCGTGCTCGTTGATGCTCGCCTGTACAAGCTGTCCGCCGCCTATATATAGGCTGGTGTGGTGGACGTGATTCAAGAGCACATCCCCGCGCTCAAGTCCCGCCCCGGTGTTAAGGTCGACGCTGCCCGTCACGTCCTCAAAGCCGCACCTCAGCATATCCCCGCGCATATTTCCCGTATATGTGCAGCTGAGCGGAACCCCTGCTTTCCTGAAAGCGGAGATCACCAGACTGCTGCAATCGTAGTCAGGCCCCCAGCGGCCGGCCTGATCGTAGCCGTGGCTGTCGTCCGCCGCGATGTTCTGCGCGTATGCCGCGGCGCTTTCGATAACGTCCATCGTCATTCAGCCTCAAGCATACCGCACAGCTCGTCGTATTCCGCGGTGCTGAGCTTGCCCCCGGCGTAGAACACATCGAGCCTTGTCTGCATATCGGCAGGATATCCCCCGCGCCGTATCGTCCTTTTGCACACTCTGTATATCAGATCACTCATCGTCCGTTCCTCCCGTTATGTTTTCATATTCCGCGTCGAGCAGCGCTATGTCCAGCTCCGCGATGTCCGCCTCTGCCGCCGCGAGCTTCCCTGTCAGGTACACCGTCTGCGCCGCATATGCTTCGCCCAGGTCTTTCCACGGGCTTATCATCTCCGCGCCAGCGAACTCTTCTCCGTCCTCGCGCGTCCATGTCCCGCCCTCGGGGACGAAGCGGTAGCTCTCTATCCACTCCGGGCACTTGCCGTTGAAGAAGCCTGTCTCTATCTCCCTGCGCCCCTCAGCCGCCGAGACGTGGCACTTAAAATCACCGTCAATATAAATGATCATGTCCTGCCCTCCTACGCCAGTTTTATCTTCGTTACCGTCATGGATACGCTGCTTGCGGTACCGGCGGCAGCCTTGATTCCGACGTAATATGTGCCGGTAAGATTTATATCCAGTGAAAGAGTCTGCGCGTCATTTGTTGTCGGCTGCGCTGATGCCACAGGGTCACTCAGGTCAGCGTTAGCCGATACCAGCAGCTTGCAGCGTTCGTTGCCGCCCCAAGAACTGCTGTGAGTCTGCGCGGAGACGGTGGCCTGGATCTTTGTGAAGCCGGTAAGGGAAATCTTGTTTGCAGTGCGGGCATACGCCGTACTGCTTGTCTGGTTCACAGATACAAAAAGCTGGTTGTTTGTTTTTGTGGCTGCGGCATCACCGCCCGTAGTCACGCACGTCCAGCCGCCTGTCTGTGCGGTGTATTCGTTGCCTGCGTCATACAGCTCGCCGTTCCAGTAGCTCAGCGTCACCGTCGCGGCCTGCCCCTCAGCTGTGATGCTCACGGCCTTGCTCGCGCTGTCGCTGCCCTTGACCGCCTTTACCGTCCACGTCCCGGCGGAGGGGATAACGAATATCGCCTTGCCGCCCGTGCCTTTCGCCGTCAGCGTCAGTGTGCCGTTCGTGCAGGTGCAGACGCTCCCCGAGGGGTATGTCACTCCGATGACCGCGTAGGGTGTTCCCCCGCCCCGGCGTGTTATGAATGCTTCGCCCATTCCTTTCCCCTCACTTTCTTATGCAGCGTATCTGCAAGGGTATTGAGACTGTCGGCTTTGCCTTGGCGTAGAACGTTATCTTGTTCGCCGCCGTCACCGCGCGGTAAATGAGCGCCCATGCATCCGCCTGCTTCTCCGCGTCCGCAAAGGTCGCCGACGGCACGATGTCTATCAGCGGCTTGTCCGTCGCGAGTATGCCGTTTATCGTCTGCTCCTTGGTGTAAGGCGCGGCACTCCCGCTCCACGTCGTGTTCAGCGTCGCCGTGTAGTCGACGGAAACCGCGTGGTCTGCAAGCTTCGCCATCGTCACGGCCTTATCCTTTATCTTCGCCGTCTCAACTGCCGAGGCTTCAATGTTCCCCGCCTTTACTGTTATCGGGTCTGCCCCGTCCGGCAGGTGCCGCGCGTTGTGGTAGGGCATCGCCGTCAGCGCCGCGTAGAACGTCGCCTCCGTCCCTGTGTACCCGGCCTCGACCGCCGCGGCGTATGCGCTCTTGCCTGCGGCTCCCGTCTCGCCCTTGTCTCCCTTAGCGCCGCGTATGTTCTGCGTCTCTGGGTTATCTAATCCGCCGTCGTTCGTCCAGCTCAGATTTCCATTGCCGTCAAGGTGCGGGGTAAAGGTCGTGCCTGCCGCGCCTGTGTCGCCTTTCGCGCCCTGTATCGTGCCGTTGTTGATCCACTCTCCGCTTACTCCGTCGTAGATGTACACGTCATACGGCGCGGCACTTCCCACGCAGTAGGCGTCGCCCGGCGCCGGCTCCGGTACTCCCTCCTCCAGCGCAGCAGTCGATGCGTAGTAGCCCTTTATCTCGAAGCTCTTTCCGTCCTTGCCGTTGAACTTCCCGGCGTCCGCCGCAGCCTTTACCGCCTGCGCCGTCAGAAGCGCCTGCGCGGCCTTCGCGTCTATCTGCTCCGCCACGCTCTGCGGCAGCACGTGCAGCGGCGCGTCCACAAGTCCGCTCTCCTTCACCGTCAGCACGACCACGACTGTCGTCAGCCTCGCCGTGTCCTTTGTGCCCGTCAGGTATATCTCCCATTCGCCCGCCGTGAGGTTCAGCGCATCCTCTTCGGTGATGCAGTCCTCCCCGTCAAGCGCTATGTCGTATACCGTCTCTCCCCTGCGGAAGTGCGCCCAGCGCGTATAGCCGTCCCATTCATCACCGGTGAAATGAAACTGCGCCGTCAGGTACTTCAGGCTGTCCGCCGCCGTCACCGGCGTGAACATCTTGAGGCTCTGGCCGCTCACATAAAACTCCATCATGCCGCGCCGCCCTCCTGTCTCTCGTTGAGCTTCTGCGTCAGGCGCACAAGGTAATCCCGCAGCTGCGCCAGCTGCTCCTCAACGCTCCCCGTGAGTATCGGGGGGTATTCAAATACTTCCATCACATATCACTCCCGAAAGATATTATCTTTGCCGCGGAGAACAGCCGGAACATCCCCTTGCCCTCGAGCCTGATCCTCATGTGGTCGCAGCGCCGCGGCCTTATGGGCACCGTCACCGTGTTCGTCCCCTTGAGCTTTATCCTGCCCTTGCGCTCCCATACGCCCGAGGAGTCATACTGGATGTATACGTCCATCTCCGCGCCCTCCTCCATCTGCGCGCGTATGTTGAGGCGCGAAACGTATTTCTTGTCCGGGTACTGGTAGTACAGTATTCCCGTCTCCGCTCTCCAGCTGACAAACGGCTCCGGTTCCCCCACTGTGCCCTGGAGTGCGTAGAGAAGCTTACCGGATATTGCATACAGCTCATCGCCCACCCGCGCGAAGCTGTCGACTTCCAAGCTGTCCTCGCGCATCCACAGGCGCTTCCCCATGTCGTATACGAAGAGCTGGTATTCACCCTCGCTGTTCTTCATGGATATGTAGTACCTGTCGCGTATCGCTCCTGCCGCGGCGTCGGAGTATAGCTCCTCGCCCAGCGCGTCGGATATGCTGCTCGGAAAGCCTCCCTGGTACGCGCATATATCCGACCGTGATTTATACAGCAGCGTCTCGTTTACGACGACAAGGCTCTTCCCGCTGCCTTTCTGCACGCCGCGGCAGGCCGTCTCGTTTATCTGGTGCGCCCCGTATGCGGATATGGACACGCGGTGTATCCTGTCCTCCTTGAAGAAGGTGGGGTAGCCAAGGTAATTCACCGCGCCTGTCCACGGCCCGTCAGATCCGACCGAGGCCGTCCATGAGTCCGTGCTCAGTCCCATGTACTGCCGCCAGTTCTTGAAGTCGCCGAGCGCGCAGCAGTATATTTCGTTGAGGCTCTGCTCCCCGTCGTTTCCGTAGTAGCAGCCCCAGAGCCTGTTCTGGCTCTCGCATATGTAGTCCATCTGCGGCACCGTGCGCTTTATGCTGACCGTGCCCGTCGTCTGCTCATATGCCGCTTCGAGCAGTCCTGTCACTACTATGTAGTCCAGCACAGTCTCGCTCCCGCCTATGGCGTATATGACCTTCGTCCCGTTCACGTCCTCGACGCCCGCCCCGGATATCTCCACCCCGTCGTATACACTGAAGAGCCCCGGCAGCTCGCCCTCGGATATGAACTGTACCCTCGTGTACACCGTCGGCACCGATACCCACTCCTGCGTTGCGCTGCTCCACTGCTTGAGCACGTGCTTCTCCTGCGAGGTGTCTATCCACAGCGCCGCGTTCTCCGGCTGCTCAGGTGCCGCCGCCGAGACTGTTGGCTTTGCGTACTCCGTGCTGTCCGCCCGGCACATCGTGTACTTCACCGTGCCGGTCGAGGTGTAGTATGCCTCCATGCTCCCGTAGTCGGCGGCGTCGGCGGTGTTATAGTATTTCTTGTCCGGGAACACGCAGATATATGCCCCCATGCTCACCAGCTGCTTCTCCCCCGCCGTGAGACCTGTCAGCGCCGTCGGCTCGCCGTTATAATAAAGCGTCCCGTTATCCACATATGCAAGCTCCTCCTTGCCGAGCAGCCCGCCAGGAGCCGTGAGCTGCTTTACAAGGCCGCGCTTCTTTCTCTCGGCCAGCAGCGGGTAGTATGCGCTCGTCAGGTTCTCCGTGTCGTAGAACTCCCCCGCGCCTATCTTGAGCTTGTGGTCATAGCCCGCAAAGGTGTCCGTCACTTCTCTGTCCGTGTATTCATAGTCCAGTGTCGGCAGCAGCGGCATATCCATCCCTCCTAAAACGCAAAGTGCCTGCGCACTCCTCCGTCCGTCACGTCGGACATACTGTGGTTCCTGTTGTACCAGTTCTGGTACTCGGCGTAGGCGTTGTTGAAAAACTGCAGACGCTTGTTGTATCGCTGCGTCTCCGCGTTCTCCAGCGCGACCATTGCCTGGAGATAGTTGAGGTACACATCGTCCCCGTAGGGAAACGGCACCAGCAGCTCCTCATTGCCGTTGACGTACTCCGTGAAGCCCTTGGGCTCCGTCTCCCTCGGGCGCAGTACCTCCTCGTATATTTTCCCGTCCAGTATCGACAGCCACCGCAGCTTCTGCTCGGGGCTGTACTGGTTCGGCTCCAGCCCGTCCAGCCGGTCGATGATGTCCATCGCTTTCATGGCCTGCGCCTCAGTTTCCGGTGTTTTTCATCCCGTCGACATTCTCGTAGAAAATGTCGGCGGCGCGGCCGCTGCGCTCGATCTCGTCCGCCACGGCCTTAGGCACACATGACTTCTTGCCGCGCGGCAGCAGGTAGTTCACGCCGTTCACCGCCGCGAAAAGATTGGGATCCTCTCTGTCCGAAGCTCTCGGGATGAATATTTCAACTCTCTCGTCCTTCATGTCTTTTCTCCTTAATTTATAATGAATATCGTCTTTCATCCGCACTGTGTGAAAGCAAGCTTCCACACAGTGCCTTTAACTTAATTGGTCTCGTCGCTTGCGCTGAAGCTGGAGCAGCTCATCACGCGCAGCAGGCGCTCCGGGTAAAGGATGGTCGCGCCGTTGGTCTCGAACTTGTAGCCGATGGTGCTGAACTGGTTCAGCGGGCCGCCGATCTCGCCCTTGTCGTGGACTATCATCTCCAGCGCGCCGCCCTCGGGGTCGATGATGCCGAAGCTGTCCTTGCCGAAGAAATATGTCGCGTAGGTGTGGCTGCGGCTCTTGTTGACGTATTCGTCGTCGCCCTCCGCGCTCTCGCCCGCGACGCCGAGCACGGGCGCGAACACGTTCTCGATGAAGCGCACGCCGTGCAGCTCGCCGATTTCTCCGTTAAAGAGCGCGTCGGGAGCGGCGTACTTGTGCGCCTCGATCCAGCCCTCGTCCTGTCTCAGGTCGTGCGCGACGGACGGATGTATCACCGCGTAGTAATAGCCGTTTATACGCGGCACGCGGTTCTTCTTCATGATGGTCACGGCCTTGTTTATCATCGCCGGGGTCAGCAGGGACCAGCCGTGCGGAGTGTCGGCCGCGCCGGATGCGCCCTTGGTCACGCCGCCCGCGCCCATCTGCGCGCAGCTCTCCGGGGTGCTGAGCACCTTGCCGGTGTCCTTGTCGATGTTGTCGCAGTAGAGCACGTTCGTGCCCATGAGCAGCGCGTCGCGTATGAGCTTCTCCTGAGTCTCGGCTGCCGATGCGCCCATCTCCTCAGTCGCGCCGAGTATAACGTCGTCATAAGCGCGCAGCTCCAGCTTGTCGGTGATCGACGTGTAAGTGCCGTACTGATCTACCGCGCCCGTCACCGTAGTCACGCCGAACTTCTGCCCGGTGGGTATTACGCCCTCCTTGAGCTTTGCCGCGCGGTCAAAGGTGTTCCACTTGCGCCATTCGACACTGCCGTGGTGGTTTGCCGGCAGCGGCTGGCGCTTTGCAAACTGCGCATAGAACATCTCCGTGCGCGCGTTCTCCAGCAGCTCCGTGTCGTAAAATGCCTTGAGCTCGGGGCTCAGGGTCTTGCCGTCGGTGAAGCCTGTCACCTCGCCCGTGCCGGAATTGACGTAGCCGCCTGTCGCGTTCACGACAGTGCCCGCATCCGCAAAAATCTGCAAATCAAACTTAAAATTCTCCATCTTCTCTTCCTTTCCTAATTAACTGCCATACGGCAGCTTTCTTCCCTGTGCCTTTGCTTCATAGATACGCTTCTTGAGCGCCTCGCGCTCATCCCTGGACATGCTCCTCGGGTCGGCAGTCATGCTGCTCGCCGCCATGTTCCCGGCGATCTCCCTCGGCCGCGCGCCGCCATAGCTCACCGCGCGCGTGAGCGCCTCAAGGCTGCGCCTTGCCGCCATCGCGCCGATCTCCTCGCGGTGCAGCGCGTAGTATGCGTCCGCAAGCGTGAGCCCCGTGTGCGGCGCTGTCAGCCGCAGGAACTCCGGATCCTCCATCTCCCGCTCAAGGCTGAACTCCGGGAAGCTCTCCCTCAGCGCCGCCGCCTGATATGCCAGCTCCTCAAGGTGCCGCCTTATCTCCTCGCCGCTGCCGAATCCCGGCGGCGTGCGTATCAGCTCAGAGAGCGCCTGCGCGTCGATAGCCTCCGGCGCAGTGCTTTCAAGGCCGTATTTCTCCCCCAGCGCCTCAAGCACCGGTCTGAGCCTGCCAAGCGCTTCCTCGCTCCCGTGCCTGTCGCGCAGCCGCTTTCGGACTATCTCCTGCACCCTGCTGTCAAAGCAGCTCTTGTACTCCGGGTCTGCCATCAGTTCGTCCCAGCCCGGCTTGCTCTTCTCCTGCTTCTCCGTGCCCGGCATGTCCTCCTGCCCGGCGTCGGCAGCCTTTACGCCCGTTTCCGGAGCCGCCGCCCCGGTCTTTTCATTCATTGCCTCGCTCATGCTGTTTTCTTTCATCGCCTGTGTTCTTCTCCTTTATATGATCCCCCCGCGGTGGGGATAGTTAAGGGCTGTTTGTCATGTTCTCCTGTTCTTGCCGCTGCTGCTTTTTTTCTCGTTTGCGTCAAGCTTCGTCTGCTCCTTGCTCGCATAGCCTCCGTACCATGCGCCCGACGACGTACCGCCGGTGTCGAGCAGCCCGTTCTTTCTCAGAAACTCATTCCTGATCGCGTCGGCCTGCGCCTGTGACATACCGCTCTGCTTCAGGTCGTCCGCGTTTGCCGCATAGCCCGTCGATGATATCAGGCTCATCAGCGTCTGGAACGCTTTCTGCTGCCGCTCGTAGTCCTGCTGTTCGAGCTTGTAGCCCAGCTCCTGCTGCGCCTTCGCGTCGCTGAGCCTGTCGCGGTACCTGTTATACTCGCTCTCTCCGCGCTTTACCGCCATCGCGTACTGTTCGCTCAGCGCGTCGCCCTCGCTCTTATAGCGGCTGTATGCCGCGGAATAGAGCTGCGGCATAACGTTCCCGAGCTTTTCCAGATACGCCCCGTACTGCTCCTGACCCACCGCCTGTGAATAGCTTGAGCCGTAGCCGCCCGTGAGCGCCGCCGTCTGCCCCATCGTGCTCTTCATCGCGAGTCTGCCCTCGCGCGCGTACCTGTCCCTGTATGACATGTACAGCGGGTCGCTGTTCATGTCGTAGCGGAAGCCCTCGCGGTTGATTATCCTGTCGTAGAGCCTGCCTATCTCATCGTCGTAGCTGCCGCTGAACGACGGCAGCTCCTGCTCCGCCTGCCGCAGCGTCTCCATCGTGCTCTCATAGTTCGTGCCGGTCTCCTGCGCGCGGAGCACCTGCGTCCTCGCTCGCTCCTCACCGGCCTGCTCTTTTTCGATGGTGTCTTCTCTGTCCATCATCTTCCTCCTGTCCTCCGCCTCATATCTCCCGCGCGCTCACGTGCTCGGGGTACTCCCCCGCCAGCAGCGCAAAGCCCGCGTATACCGTGTCGAAGCTCTCCCTGCACGCCCCCTCGCAGCCGCGATCCGGGCGGCAGCGTATCTCCTCCGCCCCCGGCCTACTCAGGATCTCCGCCCTCATCTCCGGCCGCTGCGATACGTGCCTTTCCAGCGCCATCATCAGTATGCTCTCCGCCGCGCATATAAGGTCTCGCCCCTTTTCACCGGCTCCCGCGTGCCCCTCGGCGCGCAGCCGGTATTCGTTTCTGTAATAGCATACCTTTGTCATCGTCCGCCTCCGGGCAGCGCCGCGTTGTAGGCGCTGCTGCGCGCCCGCTCCATTCTGCCGCTCTCCTTGCCCTTCAGCTTTGCGGCCCTCTTCGCGGTCTTACCGCCGGGGGCGGCGCGCCCCGTGATGCTCTCCATCAGCGCCCCGGCCTTGTCCGGTTCGTATTTCTGCGTCAGCGCCAGCGCATACTGCTGGTACATCGCAAGCTGCCTCTGCATCGTCCCGTTGTATGCAAGCCTCTGCATCAGCTCATCCTTGCCCTCGAACTCCATCATGCTCATGCACGCCAGCGCCTGATCCGCCTGCCCCTCGGCAAAGAAGCCCAGCTGATAAAACTGCAGCGCCAGCTCGTTCTGGCTCAGTCTCGTGTAAGAATTTTTCTTCTGCGGTATCACCTTTATGTCGAATACCGGCAGACGCATCCCAAGGTCGGTGTCTCCGATCATCCCCTGGTACTGCGGCTTTATCCCGGAGTTCGAGTAGGATACGAACTGCTCTATCCCGAGCTGTCCCGTTATCCTGAACTGTCTCGGCAGGTCGTAAAACTGCCGTATCAGCTCTATGCACATCGATATTATCTGCCCGTAGGCGCGATAGCTTGCGCGCGTGGCGTCGCGGCTGCCCTTGCCGCTGGCCTCCTGCAGCGCCGCGATGGCCGATGCCGCCGTGACCCCTGCGTTGATAAGCCCGACTGAAGTCTCGGTATTCCCGCTCGTCTCGCGCAGCTCGTTTATGATGCTCGTTCGCATTTCGAGGTAGTTTCCGCTCAGCGGCCTGTAGTCCACAGTCCTTATGCTGTCCTCGCCGAGGTTCCCGCTCACGTGTATCACGGGGTTTGCGAGGTTTAAAAACTCCTCCTCGTTTATCGCCCCGTCCATTCTCTGGAAGTATCGCGGCGTCGCGCCCAGCATCGTGTTTTTAACAAACGCCGTCTGCATCATGTCTATCTGCGTCTGGCTGTTCTGGCACAGGTCGATGAAGCCGTAGCCGCAGGGGCTGCCCTCCACCGGGAACAGGCTGTCGAACACGAAGGGATAAAGCCCGTGCTCGTATAGCCCCGGCAGCGCCTGCGCCATCTCCTCGGAGCCCGCCATGCTCTGCGCGGTGTTCTCCGTCGAGTAAAGCAGCGTGTCGCCGACGTATTTGCAGTAGTGCAGCACCTTTTTCCCGCCGGAGTATTTCTTGTAGTAGACGTCTATTACCGTGCTCTTCCCGTCTGTCGGCACGCTGTCGTCGTACACGAACTTTGTCGCCATGAAGGCGTTTCCGCGCAGTCTCCCCTGAAGCTGCGGGTACTGTCTTTCAAGCTCGTCGTTGTCCTCAAGGCTCGTGTGGAAGAAATATCTGCTGTCCTGAATGTCGCGCACACCCGGCTCCCAGAACACGTTCAGCAGGTCGACGCGCTCTATCGCGATATCTCCCAGCCCGCCGAGCTTGTCCGCGTCCCAGTATACTTTGTATACGCCCGTCCCGGTCTTGAGCTTCTGCCACATGCAGTCCGAGTAGGTTTTCTCAAACTCGTTCTGCTCCAGTATCACCGGTATGATCTTTGACAGTATCCCGGCCTCGGCCTTGTCGCCCTCCTCGCGCGGCAGGATGCTCGGCTCGGGAAAGGCTTCTATCGCGTCCGCGTGCTTTGAAACTATCACGTTGTGCAGCCAGCCGGACACGGCCTGGAACCCGCCTATGCCCTCTGTTTTCTTTCTCTCCTCGGCCTGATTGCGCAGCTTCCACCAGTTCTCCGCCGCGACAGTCCTTCGCTCGATGCTCGCCTTGCCCGCCTTGTATTTCTGCAATATGCGCGTCAGCTCCGTCAGCGTCTGCGCGTTCACCGGCATCGCCGTCATTTTTGTTTCGTCCATTGCTCTCTCCTGTTTTTTAATATCTCCCCAGCGGATCATTCATCATTACTCTCCTCTCCACCGGTCTCAGCGGTGCCACCGGCCGCGACATGCACATGTACCTCCACTCGTCGCAGACATGATCCTCCATCTCCGTGTCGAGATCCTCCGGTGCTGTCCTGCTGAACATCATCCCCGGCACCGTCCTTATAAATGCCGCGCAGTTTGAGAATACGTACATCCTGCTGTAGCCCTCCTCGTCGAACTGCAGCCTGTAGTGGCACTGCATCCACCCCGGTATCCTCTCGTTGTCGCCCTTTGTGAAGTACAGCCCGTAGCGCGCCGCCGTGTCCGCAATGCTCTCTCCACGGCTCGCGTCCCATATCGCGGGGTCGGCCACGCCCTCTATCTTCTTTCCCTGCAGCCATGGGTGCTCCCGCTCTATCCGCGCGATCTCCGCAAACTGCTGATCCGGTGTCCATCGCACGCCCTCGTTCGGCGTGCCCGTGCAGCCGTAAAGCTCAAGTATGCGGTATATCACCCCGTCGTAGTCGATCGCCCACCATGCGCAGGAGAAGGGCTTACCGTAGCCGAAGTCGTATGAGCGCATTATCCGCCAGCCCCGGCAGCTGCCTGCGTTCAGGTCGAACGGCTCTATCACATGCACCCAGCGCCGCTGCGCCCGCAGCTCCTCCGCCGTCAGGCTCTCGCCGTGCGCCTCCGCCGCTCTCATGTCCGGCTCTGTTCTGAAGTCCTCGAAGAACTGTCCCTCGAATATCTCCCAGTTCCCGTAGAGCCACGCGTCACGGAGCTTCGGCGGCAGCGCCTCGAGCTGCTTTATGTATTGCGGGTCTGCCTCCATCAGTGCCGTGTTGTCCGTTATCAGCGACTGTATGAAGCTGTGGTCCTCCGGCTCCTCGCCCTCCTTGAAGCGCCTGTCTATGAACAGTCTCTTGACCCATGCGTGCCCCTCTCCTCCGGGGTTGCAGGTGTAGTAGACACGCTTCGGAAAATCGTTCACCCCTCGCACGCAGGCGCGCAGCTTCTCCATCTTCTCCTCGCTCTGCTGCGTCGCCTCGTCCACGAACAGCACGTCCACCTCCGTCCCTTGAAAGCGCAGCGCATCCTTGTCGTTGTCGCAGTAGCGGAACAGTATCCTGCTGCCGTTGGGGAAGACGATGTGCTTTTTCCCGTCGTTGTAGCTTGCTATCCTCTCGCTCTCGTCCGTGTAGCAACCGAGCATTTCGCACAGCGGTATGATGTGGTTTTCCTGCAATTCCGGGTAAGTCTTTCTTATTATCATTACCTTTATCCCCGCGTACCGCAGGCACAGCAGCACCGCCTTGACCCTCACCGCCCAGCTCTTTCCGCCGCCTCGCGCCCCGCCGTAGCCTATGTATTTATGCCGATCTGCCATAAACAGACACTGCTTCTCGCTCGGCTCCGGTATCCTCAGCTCCGCCATTCTCCCTCATCTCTCCTCACATGCTCAGCTCCTCCGCTTTCCCGACGAACCTCACCGTCAAAGGCTCGTTCACTCTCGCCGTCTCAGCCTCGTCCTGTATCTCCCGCAGCTCCTTGAGCGCCCCGGTCATCGCCTTGAAGTCCTTGCTGTCAAGCTCCCTGTCCTCGTCGAGCGTCCTCTCGATCCTCCGCAGCAGCTTTGTCTTCACCTGCTTCATCTTTTCCCCGACGTTTTCTTCGAGGTACTCCTCCCGCTGCCCGGGCCAGTCCTCCTTGATGCCGCGTCTCTGTATCGTGCTGTACGGCGCTGCAAACTCCCGTGAAAGCGCCCTGTAGCTCAGCCCGTCCTTGACAAAGCCCGTCCTGATCTTCTCCCAATCCGTCATGCTTCCCCGTCCGCGTACTTGCTCTGGTAAACGCTCCTGTATACCGGGCACCTCTCGTATGTACCCACGCAGAACCTGCCCATGTGCCCGTCGCGGTTGGCCAGAGTCCTGAAGCTCATCGTCGCCTTTGTCTCATCCATGCAGCCCTCGCAGGTTATGCTCCTCGCGCTGCGCTCATCGGATATGTAGAACGGGCAGCGCACATCCGCGTCTGTCCAGCATTCTTTTCGGTATTTACTCATGCTCTGTTTCCTGCTCCTCCTCGTCGTTTTTCCCGCCGTATATCATCCACGGCGGATATCCCGTGCGTTCCATGCACCGCACGGTAGGGTCGTCCGCTATCAGCGTCACCGCTCCCCCCTCCTTTATGATTATCCAATACTCCCGGCCGCCGCTCCCTTGGCTTCCCCTTGAGCTGTCGCCGCAGGCAACTGATGAGGTGGATTTCTCCCGTCCCCCGCCTCCGTAATCTTATTTTTATAAGATTACCCCTTGACTTCTCCTCCGCTTTCTATTAAAATAAAGCCACGAGCAGTCCTTTCAGCGGCCAGACATCTTTCTTTTATTTGATTCGCTTTGGATTATATCTCATATTTTTAAGATTTTCCAGTGTCTGCTCCCTCTTTTTTGCGATTTGTCATTATGCACATATATGGGGTGATTCTTTTGTTCAATTATGAAAGGTTTGATTCCCTCCGCCGGTCGAAGGGCATCACGCAGAAATTCATCGCGCAGTCCCTTGGCCGCAGCGCCACTCTCTGTCAGGACTGGAAGCAGCATAAGTCTCAGCCAAACGCGGCGCAGCTCTCCGTCCTCGCTTCCATCCTTGATACCACGCCCCAGTACCTCTGCGATGAGAGTGACGAAATCTCCCCCCTCTCCTCCGATGATGAGCTTGAGCAGCTCCTCACCGCCCTGCGTGACAGGGAAGACATGCGCCTGCTCTTCAAGCTCGCCAAGGACGCCACGCCCGACGATGTCCGTCAGGCCGTAAAGATCATCGAAGCATTAAGGGCGTCAGAATAAGCTTGCCATGCTCGAATACTATGTCCGCCTTGTCTCCCTGCCCCGCGCCGTCGAGGGCGTCAGCGTCCCGAACGATGACGGCAGCTTCGATATCTATATAAACTCCCGCCTCTCCCCGCAGCAGCGCGAGGAGACGCTTGAGCATGAGCTGCGCCATCTGAAGCAGGAGCATTTTTATCTCGATCTGCCCCTGTCCCGCATGGAGCGTCAGGCCGACGGCGAACCGCTGAACGTTGTCCTCCACCCGCCGCAGGGCAAAATCCCCTGCTTTTATTCTGAGTCTGCCCTTGCCCATTGGCTTCGGACCATCTCTGCCCAGCAGCACATAAAGCTTTGATCTCGTCCGCGTTTCAAACACACTTGACTTTTTCTCGCGGACGCGCTATATTATCCCCGCCCATATCGTTCAATGAAGGAGACCTTTCCTATGAAATATATCAGCACCCGCGGCGCATCGCCCGCCGTGTCCTCCGCTCAGGCTATCGTCAACGGCCTTGCCCCCGACGGCGGACTTTATACCTTCTCCCCCGCAGAGCTCCCGAAGCTCGATTGGCAGCGCCTCATTACGCTCGATTACTATCACATGGCCGCCGAGATAATCTCCGCGCTTCTTCCGGATTTCACAGCTGAGGAAATGCTCGACCTTGTCCGCCGTGCCTATACCGGCAAGTTCCCCTCGGCAGAAATTGCCCCGACTGTTGCAGTCGGCGATATGTCCGTGCTCGAGCTGTTCCGCGGCCCCACCTCCGCTTTCAAGGACGTCGCCCTCTGCCTGCTGCCTTATCTGATGAAGGCTTCGGCGGAAAAGTGCGGCGATGCTGAGAAGATAACCATCCTCACCGCCACCAGCGGCGATACCGGCAAAGCTGCCCTTGAGGGTTTCCGGGACGTTCCCGGTATCGACATTGCCGTGTTCTATCCCCGTGACGGCGTCAGTCCCGTCCAGAAAGCTCAGATGGTGACGCAGGAGGGACGCAATGTCCATGTCTGCGCCGTCGACGGCAACTTTGACGATGCCCAGTCCGGCGTCAAGCAGATTTTTGAGTCCGTCCGTGACCGCGGCCTGTCCTCCGCAAACTCGATAAACATCGGCCGGCTCGTCCCTCAGGTCGTGTATTATTTCTCCGCTTATGCCGATTTAGTCAAACAGGGCCGCCTGACCCCCGGCGCGAAGCTCAGCTTCACCGTCCCCACCGGCAACTTCGGTGATATCCTCGCCGGCTTCATCGCCGGTGAGCTCGGTCTTCCCATCGGCCGCCTTGTCTGCGCCTCGAATGAGAACAACGTCCTCACCGATTTTCTGCGCACCGGCACCTATGACCGCCGCCGCAGCTTTTACTGCACCCTCTCCCCGTCTATGGATATCCTCATTTCCAGTAACCTTGAGCGCCTGTTGTACCTTGTGAGCGGCGACTGTGAGCTTGTCGCGTCCCTCATGCGGCAGCTCAAAACTGACGGCTTCTATACCGTCCCCGCCGAGCTTCTTGAGAAGATCCAGTCCCGTTTCTGGGCGGGCTGCTGCAGCGATGAGGCCACCGAGGAGACTATCCGTGATGTCTGGGAACGCCACTCCTACCTCTGCGATACCCATACCGCCGTCGCGTGGAACGTCGCGCGGCAGTATGAAAAAGCGGCGGAGTCACCCGACCCAATGGTCGTGCTCTCCACCGCCTCGCCGTATAAGTTTCCCGCCGCCGTGCTCAGCGCCATCGGCGCAAAGTGCGACGGGGATGAATTTGATATGATGTCCGCACTCGAAAAGGCCACCGGCGTCCCGATGCCCGCAAATCTCCGCTCCCTGCGTGAGCGCCCCGTGCTGCACACCGGCTGTGTAAAGCCCGGTAAAATGCGCGGCTATGTCCTTGATCTTCTGGAGGGAAAAACATGAACAGCGTTACCGTCCGCGTCCCCGCCACCACTGCGAATCTCGCCTGCGGCTTTGATACTCTCGGCTGCGCGCTGAGCCTTTATAATACCCTGAGCTTCACCCTATCCGACCGCCTGTCCTTCACCGGCTGCGATGAAGAGTTCCAGACTCCCGATAATCTCGCCTGTCAGGGCTTCGATGCTGTGTATGCCCGCCTTGGCCGCCCGGCTCCCGCCGTGCATATCGACATCCACGCCGATATCCCCGTCTGCCGCGGTCTCGGTTCCTCCGCCGCGATGCTCGCCGCCGGTGCAATGGCGGCAAACGCCCTCTCCGGTGCGAAGCTTTCAAAGGCCGAGCTTTTATCGATCATCACCCCCATCGAGGGTCACCCGGATAACCTCGCCCCGGCGCTTTTCGGCGGCCTCGTCGCCTCCACCTCGCGTGACGGGAAGGTCTATTCCGCCCATTATCCGGTGCACGAGTCGCTGCATTTCGTCGTCCTCTCCCCGGATTATACTCTCAGCACCCATAAGGCCCGCGCCGCCCTGCCGTCAAGCGTTTCCTTTGCCGACGCGGTCTTCGATCTTTCGCACCTCGCCATGCTGCCGCATGCTGTCGCCCTCGGCGATGAGGAGATGATCTCCATCTGCCTGTCGGATAAGCTGCACCAGCCCTACCGCTTCCCGCTCATCCCCGGCAGCGGCGATGTCCGCCGCATTGCCGAAGGCTTAGGCTGCAAGGCTTTCTGCATCAGCGGCGCGGGGCCGAGCCTTCTCTGCCTGACGCGCGACGCTGCCTTTGCCGAAAAGCTCTCCGCCGCCGTCGCCGCTCTTCCGCACAACTGGCAGGTGCGCGACCTCGCCGTCGACTCCACCGGCGCGGAAATAATTTAAGCTTTCCCCATAAAAGCAAAAAATCGGAGCACCGTCATTTCTGACGGTGCTCCTCAGCCAGTCATAGTCCATCACCTTTTCTATTTTCCTCAGCAGGTGATCTTTTGGTACAAGCTGATCTATATTCACCATTACCACGTCTCGCCGGTTATCCAGTTGCCACTGTTCCATTCTTCTCCCCGCCTGTCCTCTTTTTTCCCATTATACCAAAAAGCTCGCACGATAGCGAGACTTCTTTGACAGGCTGTGCATCGGGACAGGTATTTAAAATACCTGTTCCGATGCCGTTTCTTAAGCAAACCTTAAAAACTTAGCCGCTTGGCTTTTAATAATTTATCGGTTATGATATAGGCATACTGAACGAGGTGATGTGCATGAACACTGTGCTTGTCTGCGACGACGAAAAGGATATCGTCTCCGCGCTGAAAATTTATCTCGAGAGCGAGGGCTACGCCGTCGAGTGCGCATATGACGGCGCGCAGGCGCTCGCGCTGCTGGAGAGCCGCAATATCAGCCTTGTGCTCATGGACATTATGATGCCGGTCATGGACGGCATCAGCGCCATGGTGAAAATACGCGAGCGCTCGAACGTCCCCGTGATCCTGCTCACGGCCAAGGGTGAGGACACGGACAAGATACTCGGTCTGAACGTCGGCGCGGACGATTACATCACCAAGCCCTTCAATCCCCTTGAGGTGCTTGCGCGCGTGCGCTCACAGCTGCGGCGCTATACGATGCTCGGCGCGGCGCAGATACGGCAGAGCTGCCTCACCGTCGGCGGCATAAGCATGGACGATTCCAGCAAGACCGTCACCGTGGACGGCGAGCCCGCCGCCCTCACGCCGACCGAGTACGACATCCTCAGGCTCCTCATGGAAAACCCCGGTCAGGTCTTTCACCCGCGCGATATCTATAAGCGCGTCTGGAAGGATGAGCCCTACGGAGCCGAGAGCACCGTCGCCGTACACATCCGCCACCTCAGAGAAAAGCTTGAGATCAACCCCGCCGAGCCGCGGTACATCAAGGCCGTATGGGGGCAGGGCTATAAAATGGAAAGGGTGAACTGACATGAACAAACTTAAAAGCAGCCTTGCGGCAAAGCTGATAGCCGTGACGCTCTTTGTACTGCTGCTGATGTCCTTCGCCGTGTCCGTGCTGGACATCGCATATATCGACAGCATCGACGGCTACAATTACGATTATCAGACCCTGCTGCATAAATTCAAATACGATAACTCCAACGATCTGAACGCCGTCATGTACGCCCTGGGCAACGGCGAATCTCCCGAAGCGCTCAACGGCAGGAACGGCTTCTATTTTGTAATAAGAGACGGCTATACAAATAAGGTCGTTTTTGACGGACTCGGCAAGCGCGACTATGTCTGGGCAACGGACACAACGCTCTTTGACCTCCCCGCCGGGTACGACCTCTCCGCGCAGGATGATGCCGACGACGTCACGCCCGAACCGAGCGTTTCACCCGCGCCGTCTGCGTCTCCCGACCCGAGCGTATCACCCGATTCGGTCGTGTACCCCGATCCGGTCGTAACGCCCGCTGTCTCTGAAAGCCCCATGTCCGGCAGCAGGACGGACATCACACCCACCATCGGCGATGCGCCCGCCGCGGAGGACAATTACCGCGTCTATGCCATCACCGGGTACTATACCTCAGTCAGCGTCGCCAGCGGCAACGCCGATAAATATCAGGAGCTTTTCACCTACGCCTACGAGCTGCGCTATGTCTCCATCGTCGTGCTGGTCGTCTCCCTGATCCTTGAGGTCTTCGTCTTTGTGTTCCTTCTCTCCGCCGCCGGGCACCACGGCGAGACCGGCGAGATCCGCCCCAGCTTTATCGATAAGATCCCCTTTGATCTCTACACCGCGCTGACCGTCTTTACCGGCATCTTCCTTATCGCTGCAATGGCAGAGGTGTCATACAGCAACACCGCAATGCTCATCGTTATCCTCATCGCCGCACTCGGCGTTATCGCGGCGCTGATAAGCCTGCTGTGGTGCATGAGCCTTGCCGTGCGCATAAAGCTCGGCACGACGATAAAGAGCTGCATCATCTACCGCGTGGGCGCGTGGTGCCTGCGTTTAATAAAAAAGGTATTCTATACCTTTAAGGACGGGCTGAAAGCCATCCCCATGTTCCCCCGCGCAGTGCTCATCATCGCGGCGATCCTCTTTGTCGAGTTTCTATGGATCGCCATCGCCGGTACAAGTCCCGGAAAGCAGCTCTTCGGCTGGTTCATCGAGCGCGCGGTTCTGGTGCTGGCCACGCTGTATGCGCTGCTGTCGATGAAGCAGCTGCTCGAAGCCGGGCAGCGCATCGCCAAGGGCGAGCTTGACTGCAAGGTCGATACCTCCAAGCTGCGCGGTCCGTTCAAGGAGCACGGCGAGGACCTCAACTCCATCACCGACGGCATGAACCGCGCCGTGGGCGAGCGCATGAAGTCCGAGCGCTTCCGCACCGAGCTTATCACCAACGTCTCGCACGATATCAAGACCCCTCTCACCTCTATCATCAACTACGTCGACCTGCTCGAAAAGGAGCAGCCGGAGAATGAAAAGATGCGCGAGTACCTCGAGGTGCTCGACCGGCAGTCGGCAAAGCTCAAGAAGCTCATTGACGATCTGCTTGAAGCGTCCAAGGCGTCGAGCGGCAGCCTGAGCGTGAACCTCACCGAGTGCGAGCTCGGCATCCTGCTCGACCAGATGGCGGGCGAATACAGCGAAAAGCTCTCCGCCGCAGGGCTTGAGCTTATCCTCACAAAGCCCGAGGAGTCCGTGAAAATCATGGCCGACGGGCGGCACATGTGGCGCATCTTTGATAACCTGCTGAACAACATCTGCAAATACGCCCAGCGCGGGACTCGCGTGTACCTCGACCTCACCGCCGACGCGCTCAAGGCGACCGTCACCTTCCGCAACATCTCCGCCACACGTCTGAACATCAGCGGCGACGAGCTTACCGAGCGCTTCGTCCGCGGCGACAGCTCGCGCAACACCGAGGGCAGCGGCCTCGGTCTGAGCATCGCACAGAGCCTTGCGCAGCTCCAGAAGGGCGCGCTCGACATCACCGTCGACGGCGATCTGTTCAAGGTCGTGCTCCGCTTCGACAGAATAAAGTAAGAATATATCCATGAATAAATTCCTCATCCAAGGTAAAAACTGGTAACGCATCAATTATCTTGGAATGAGGAATTTTTCATGGATATCCGTATCAGGCGTATACTCAGCATCACAGCTGCTGCCGCTGTACTCCTGCTTGTCTCAGGCCGCCATGACCCCGGCCGGCTGTTCATCGTCATGTGTGCCACGGCCGTCGTCACCCTCTGCGGCCTCTGGAAGCTCAGGGACAACTGGTAAAAGCACTATCCCCCGGACACTGTCCGGGGGATAAAACTTATCTCTGTTCTCTTATTCTCTGCTTCCAGCACTTGTGGCACATGGCGATGTAGCTGTCGTTTCCGCCGAGGAGGACCTGATCCCCCGTTGTCACGACTCTGCCCTGCCCGTCGAGCCTTGCGTTGACCGTCGCCTTGCGTCCGCAGGCGCAGACGGTCTTTATCTCCGTCAGCGAATCGCTCAGCTCCATGAGCCGCTGCGAGCCGGGGAACATGTGCGTCTGGAAATCCGTGCGCAGGCCGAAGCACAGCACCGGCAGATCCTCGTCATCCACAAGGTCGCGCAGCTGCTCTATCTGCGCGGGGGTAAGGAACTGCGCCTCGTCGGCAATTATCACGTCGTGTTTTCCCGCCTTGTGGTACTCCTCGGTAATGTCCTGCTCCGGCGTGATTATCTGCGCGCGTGCCTCAAGCCCTATGCGGCTGCGGACTATGTCCGCCCCGTCGCGCGTGTCGATGCTCGGCTTTATGAGCCACACCGACATGCCGAGCTCCTCATAATTGAACTTCGTTATGAGCGCCTGAGCCGACTTTGACGAGCCCATCGCCCCGAATTTGAAATACAGCTTTGCCATTATCTTCTCCGTTTTATATTTTTTCAGGTGCGCTGAAGATGCGCCCTGACGCGCTCCATCACCATTTCCATCGCGACAAGGTTGTGCCCGCCCTCGGGGATGATGATGTCCGCGTTGCGCTTGCTCGGCTCAACAAACTGCTCGTGCATCGGCTTTACCGTGCTCAGATACTGGTTCACGACGCTGTCAAGGCTGCGTCCCCTGTCGCGCACATCGCGCATGATCCTCCTGAGTATGCGCACGTCGGCGTCGGTGTCGACGTATATCTTTATATCCATCTGCCGGCACAGCTCCTTGCAGGAGAAAATGAGTATGCCCTCGACGATCACGACCTTCGCCGGGTTCACGGTCACGGTCTTGTCCGAGCGGTCATGCACCGTGTAGTCATATACCGGGCAGACAACGCTGTGCCCGCGCTTGAGCTCCTTCACCGCTTCGACGAGCATATCCGTGTCGAAGGAATCCGGATGGTCGTAATTGAGCTTTGAGCGCTCCTCATAGCTCATGTCATGGTGCGCCTTGTAGTAGTTATCGTGATGGATGACGGATACATCCTCACCGAAATGCTGGATCAGCTTCTTCGTTATCGTGGTCTTTCCGCTTCCTGTGCCCCCGGCGATACCGATGACCATAACCTTATCCACAGGCATAGCCCTCCCCGTATTTCTTTATCTGCTTTATAATAGCATATATCTTTCCGCGTTTCAATTTGACTTTTGCATTTTTTACTGTATAATTGTGTCAAAGTCAAAACGAGATTTTCTAACGGAGGTAATATTATGTCTGTTCCCACCCCGCATATCGCGTCCGAAAAAGGCCAGATCGCAAAGACCGTCCTCATGCCCGGCGATCCGCTGCGCGCGAAGTTCATCGCCGATACCTTCCTTACCGATCCCGTGCTCGTCAATAATGTCCGCGGTGTGCAGGGGCACACCGGCACATGGAAGGGCGTCCCCGTCACGGTCATGGCCTCCGGCATGGGCATCCCCGCCATCGGTATCTACAGCTGGGAGCTGTTCAATTTCTATGATGTCGACAACATCATCCGCATCGGCTCCGCCGGCGCTCTGCAGGACGATATAAAGGTCATGGACATCGTCGCCGCGCAGGGCGCATGCACCAACTCCAACTATATAAACCAGTTCAACTGTCCCGGCACCTTCGCCCCCATCGCGGACTATACTCTTCTGAGCAAGGCCGTCGAGGCCGCGCACGAGCACGGAGTTGATATCAAGGTCGGCAACATCGTCTCGAACGACACCTTCTATGCCGCCGAGGGCACGAACAATTCTGACGGCTGGCGGCGCATGGGCGCTCTCGCCGTCGAGATGGAGGCCGCCGGGCTCTACGCCAACGCCGCCTACGCCCACAAGCGCGCTCTGTGCATCTGCACGATCTCCGACCATATCTACCGCGCCGAGGCTCTCTCCTCCGAGCAGCGCCAGATCTCCTTCACCCAGATGATGGAGATCGCCCTTGACACCGCCGTCAAGATGGCGCAGCTCTAAAAAGTTCCTAAAAGGCCATCGTTAACAATTATTTAGCAATTTTATCATTATAATCCTTGATTTGTTGCACCGGTTTGTGTTATACTGCCGAGTGTACGGATGACAATTACATAAGTTGTCAATCAAATTTTAATGGAGGAAAAATCATGAAAAAGATTCTCGCACTGGTTCTTGCTCTGTGCATGGTCTTTGCTCTGGCTGCCTGCGGCGAATCCGCTGCTCCCGCAGCTACCGAAGCTCCCGCTGCCGAGCCCGCAACCGAGGCTCCTGCCGCAGAGGCTACCGAAGCCCCCGCAACCGAGGCTCCCGCTGCTCTCTCCGCTGACGATATCGACGACAACATGACTTCCGAAGACGGCAAGTATGAGCTCGCTTTCGTCACCGACGTCGGCCAGCTGAAGGACAAGTCCTTCAACCAGGGCACTTTCGACGGCGTTAAGCTCTACGCTGCCGAGAACGGCCTGAGCTACAAGTACTATCAGCCCGCAAACGGCGATCAGGCAACTGATGACGACCGTTACGACGCAATGAAGGCAGCTGTTGACGGCGGCGCAAAGGTCGTTGTCTGCGCAGGCTTCATGCAGGGCAACGCTCTTGCAAAGGCTGCTGCTGAGTTCACCGATGTTGACTTCATCTTCATCGACGGCTGGGCATTCGACGGTCTTGACAACATCGCAGGCATCGCCTTCAAGGAAGAGCAGTGCGGCTACTTCGCAGGCTACGCTGTTGTTAAGGAAGGCTACACCAAGCTCGGCTTCACCGGCGGCGGCGGCGGCACCAACCCGGCATGCTGCCGTTACGGCTATGGCTTCGTCGAGGGCGCAAACGCAGCAGCTGCTGAGATGGGCGTCAATGTCGAAGTCAACTACTCTTGGGAGTACGGCGCATCCTTCTCCGCTTCTCAGGAACTCCAGGCAATGGCTTCCGGCTGGTATGAGACCGGCACCGAGATCATCTTCGCCTGCGGCGGCTCCATGTTCCAGTCCGTTGCAGCAGCCGCTTCCGCTAACGATGCAGCTGTTGTCGGCGTTGACGTTGACCAGTCCTTCGAGTCTGACACTGTTGTCACCTCCGCTATGAAGGGTCTTGCAGACGCCACCAAGTGGGCTATCGCAAAGGTCTATGACGGCACCTGGTCCGAGATTGGCGGCAAGGCCACCTCTCTGGGCGTCAATGAGAACGCAGTCGGTCTGCCCACCGCAACCTGGAGCATGACCAACTACACTGTTGAAGAGTACGAAGATCTGTTCCAGAAGGTCGTTTCCGGTGAGCTCACCATCGATGCTGACTACGAGGCAAACCTCGAGCAGGATTGGAGCAACCTCACTCTCAACATCATCTGATCACATTCTAAGCACTAAAGAAGAGAGCTTCGGCTCTCTTCTTTTTGGTTGTAAACTAAAAGTTGGGGTACCCGGGTAAACCTGGGCACTCCAACTTTT